>Ga0335085_10001530_pt1 | contig 48072 bp, 32 predicted proteins | sample Lox_Sample_45_FD_206712 | JGI IMG/M metagenome (GOLD analysis project Ga0335085, IMG submission 206712) | Soil microbial communities from Loxahatchee National Wildlife Refuge, Florida, United States - Lox_Sample_4.5 | ecosystem: Environmental > Terrestrial > Soil > Wetlands | place: USA...
CCCCCCCCCCCCCCACAACCAAAAAAAAAAAAACCCCCCCCCCCCGCCCCCCCCGCGCCCCCGCCTCTTTTTGCATGCGAAACACTACCAGCCCTTTGTCGACGTACCCATGTGGTTGTACATCATGTCGTATCCACCCATCATGCGGTATCCCGATCCGTACACGAGACTCGCCAATGTTTTCAATTGCCCGAGCTGCACGCCGAAGCAGAACACGACGATCAACAGGATCAAGTAGAACACTTTCTTCACGATCCAGAACCCTCGCATGTGCATGTATCCGCCGCCCATGCCGCAGGATTCGCCGTTGCACATGCCTCCTTTCTTTTCTTCTCCCATCATCATAATGATATTATATATAAAATAATTACGTAAACTTCGACTCGATCCATTATACCACAAACCGAAACGGGCAACTTATCCGGCCGAGGAGCGTATATGAGACTGCAAAAGCGTTTTATTTGCTTGTATCATCCGATGGTATATAATCATTCCATGAAAAAGATCATCATATCCTCCGCGCTTGTCATCGCCATTGCCGCCTATGTCATATATCAACATGTGACCGGTCAGGCGACCGTTCCCGCCGCTCAAAATACTGCTCCAAATCCGCAAACGACGACTTCGACGCCGGCGGCGAGCGGCGAGTATAAAGACGGAACATATACCGGTTCCGTTGCGGATGCGTATTACGGAAGCTTACAGGTCCAAGCGGTGGTCAAAGGCGGCGCGCTTGCGGATGTCGTATTTTTGCAATACCCGTCCGATGCCGGACACACGATCGAGCTCAGCCGTTCATCGATGCCGGTCTTGAAATCAGAGGCGATCCAGGCGCAGAGCGCAAACGTGAACATCATCTCCGGCGCGACACAAACAAGCGAGGCGTTCCAGAAGTCCCTCGCCGCAGCCCTTGCATTAGCAAAGAATTAATTTTTCTCCACAATCAACAGCCATGAAAGAAACCAGGATCATCATGGGGATGCCTGTTACCGTCCATATCGTCGACGCATCGGCGAGAGCGGCCGATCTGGAAAAAATATTCGAGTATTTCAGATCCGTGGACGAGCAATTCAGCGCGTTCAAAAGGACGAGCGAGCTCTCGCGGATCAACGATGGCACGCTCGCAGAAAAGGACTACAGTCCGGAAATGAAGGAGATCATGAAGCTTTCGGAGGAAACGCGCCGCCTCACGAACGGCTATTTCAATATCAGAAAACCGAATGGCGCGATCGACACTTCCGGGCTCGTCAAAGGCTGGGCGATCCATCATGCGGCAAAAATGCTCAAGGAAGCGGGTTTCAAAAATTATTTCGTGGACGCGGGCGGCGATATCCAGGTCGCCGGCAAGAACGAGGAGGGGAAACCCTGGAGCGTCGGTATCAAAGACCCGTTTGACGAGACCCAGCAGAAGATCGTCAAGGTCGTGTACCTCAAACACGGGGAGGGGATCGCGACGTCCGGCACCTATATCCGCGGCCAGCATATCTACAACCCGCACGACGCGGACAACAAACCGATCACGGACATCGTGAGCATCACCGTCATCGGCCAAAATATCTACGAGGCGGACCGTTTTGCCACGCCGGCATTCGCCATGGGCAAAAAGGGGATCAGTTTCATCGAAAATATTGATGGACTGGAAGGATACATGATCGATGCTTCCGGCATTGCAACATTTACAAGCGGTTTTGAAAAATATTTGAAATAGCATGAGATCCATCGACAATTTTTTGAACAAGATCACCATGTACCGGGTCGTGCTTTACGTCCTTGTCATGTTCCTTTTTGCCGCGTTCCTCTTTAGCCTGTTTGGATTCTTGCATTTTAATCCGGCGTTATTTGTCGTCGGCATTGTCTTCATCCTCTCTGCGTCGGTCGCAAGCAACGCCATGTTTGCAAAGGCATTCAACGCGCCGACGAACGTCGAGTCCGTCTATCTGACCGGTCTCATCCTCGCATGCATCATCACTCCGATGAAGTCGGCGGGCGATATGCAGTTTTTGGCGCTTGCGTTCTTTGCCTCGGTCATCGCCACCGCGTCCAAATATATTTTGGCGATCGGCAAGAAGCATATCTTCAATCCCGCGGCCATTGCCGTTGTTACGACCGCGCTTTTCATGAACCTTTCCGCAAGCTGGTGGATCGGCACCGGCATCATGCTCCCGTTCGTCCTCGTTGGCGGATTTCTGATCGTCCGCAAGACGATCCGCGGCGACTTCGTCTGGTCGTTCATCATCACCGCGCTTGTTTTCATCATCGCATCCAGATTTACCGGACTTGCGAGCATCCCCAATTATCTCCAAAGGATGCTGCTTGATACGCCGCTTGTCTTTTTTGCGACCGTCATGCTCACCGAGCCCCTAACCACGCCGCCGACGCGATCTTTGCGGATATTCTACGGCATCATCGTCGGCATCCTCTTTGCGCCGTTCGTCCATTTCGGAAGCGTGTACATGACGCCCGAGCTCGCGCTTGTCATCGGCAACATCTACTCCTACATCGTCAGCCCAAAAATGAAACTGATGCTGACACTGAAAGAAAAGATCAAATTGACGCCTTCCATATATGATTTCGTTTTTGCGAGCGACCGGCGGTTTTCATTTCTCCCCGGACAATATCTCGAATGGACGCTTGGACATGATAATGCGGATGACCGCGGCAATCGGCGGTATTTCACCATCGCCAGCTCGCCAACGGAGGAAGAGATTCATCTCGGAGTGAAATTCTACGAGGACGCGAGCTCGTTCAAGAGGAAATTGTTCGCCCTCGATCCCGGCGACATGCTTGCGGTCGGTTCTCTTGCCGGAGATTTCACGATGACGAAAAATAAAAAAGAAAAGTTGGTTTTCATCGCCGGTGGCATCGGCGTGACACCGTTCCGGAGCATGGTGAAATATCTGATGGATATCAACGAGAAGCGGGATATCGTATTTCTCTATTCCAATCCGACGCTTGCCGATATCGCTTACAAAGATGTTTTTGAAGACGCCCGGGCACGCATCGGACTGAAGACGATCTATTTTTTGACCAAAGACAACCAGGCTGTCAATCCAAACTATATGAATGGCAGGATCACGGGGGAGATGGTCGCACGATCGATACCGGATTTCCGCGAACGGCATTTCTATATTTCCGGTACGCACGACATGGTCGAAATGTTCAAGGTCGAGCTTGCCAAGATCGGTGTCCATGCGTCGCATATCAAAACCGATTTTTTCCCGGGGTTTGCATAAGGTGTGCTAAAATAGGATCATGAAAAAAGACCTTATCAACCTCGACGAATGCGTTCTCAATGCGCTCGATCTTTTTATTGAAAAAGGAGTTTCGAAGTTGGAACTGCCCGATTTCAAGCGGCCGATTGTGGTCGGAAGCGGCAATGCGGCGGTGACAGGAAAAATCATCTTTGAAAAGAGCGACGCGGTCTTTGCTGACGAGAGCAACTATGCGCAAAAGCTCGATACGATCAAAAGTATTGATGGAGCAGTTTTGATTTCTGCTTCCGGCGGCAAGCATGCGCCGATCATCGCGGCTGAATTAAAGAAAAGGAGGATCAAAACGATTCTTTTGACCAATACAAAGGATTCGCAAGCGGGAAAGATCGTAGACGAGGCGCACGTTTTTGTAAAAAATCCCGAGCCGTATACGTACAACACTTCGACCTACCTCGGCATGATACTGGCGAGGACGGGCGAGGACCCAAAAAAGATTTTGAACACGATAGAAAAAATAAAAAATAAAATTCCAAGCGATCTTTCAAAATACAAAGCGTTTTTTATTCTCATTCCGAACGAGTTTGAAAATATCCGCGAAATGTTTCTGACCAAATTCGACGAGCTCTTTGGTCCGAACTTGCTCGGCCGCGTATTTACGCCGGATGAGACCAAGCATGCAAAGACAGTGGAGCCGTCGGATGCGGAATTATTCATCGGTCTCGGCTATGACAACAAGCTTTTCGGCCTGCCCGGCCAGGGCAAAAACAGGTTGAACATCGATTTGCCGGATGGTTTCAGCTACGGCACGCTTTTGGCAGTGGGATATTACATCATCGGGCAGATCCAGAAATCCAATCCGCCGTATTTCAAGGAAAATATCGAGCGGTATATCGAAGAAGCATCAAAAATCTTTGGTGAGAAATTAAGTGTCATAGTAGAATAATCCTATGAACGAAAATTGCACCATCATTATCATGGGCGTGACGGGGGACTTGGCGAAACTCAAGCTCATTCCGGCGGTCTACGAACTGCTCAAGGAGAAAAAGCTCGGTACATTTTCGCTCGTTGGCACGGCATCGAGGGATCAAGATGCGGCCGCCATTTTGGACGAAGCGAAGAAAAATATCCCGAACATCGATGAAGCCCTTTGGAACACCGTCAAAAATAATTTCACCTATTGCAAAGTCAACTTTGATATGCCGGAGGACTATCAGGGTTTGAAGACCAGGATCGAAGAGATAGAAAAAAAGAACGGCCTTTCCGGCAACAGACTTTTTTATCTCGCCACATTGCCGGAGCATTTTGAATCCATCACGCTCAATCTTGCGAAAGTCGGGCTTGTCGATCCGAAAAAAATGCAGAGAGTCATCTATGAAAAGCCGTTCGGAAGCGATCTCAAATCGGCAGAGAAGATCAACGCGTGCATCGGCAAGGTCTTTGACGAGAAAAATATCTACCGGGCGGACCATTATCTCGGTAAGGAGCTCGTGGCGAATATCGCCCTTTTGCGTTTTACCAATCGCATTCTCGAGCCGCTCTGGAGCCGCCGCGACGTGGACTCGGTGCAGATCATTCTCGACGAGAATTTCGGCATCAAAAATCGCGGAAAATACTACGACGCATACGGCGCGATGAAGGACATCATGCAGAGCCACGCCCTGCAGATCCTCGCGCTCCTTGCCATGGAATCACCGGACCGCCTGACCGGCGAGCATATCAGGCAGAAGAAAGCGGACGTATTGAAAATGACCAAGATCACCGATGTCATCCTCGGCCAATACGAGGGATATTTAGAAGAGCGGTTCGTCGCGCCGAATTCAAAGACCGAAACATTTTTCGCGGTGAAGCTCGAGGTCAACAACGCCCGCTGGAAAGGCGTGCCATTCTATATTCGCGCGGGCAAAAATCTGGCAAAGAAGCAGACGATCGCCCATATCCGTTTCAAAGGCGTGGAATGCCTGCTTGCCAAGACCTGCCCGTCCGACAACAACTATCTGACGATCCGCGTCGAGCCGAACGAGGGCTTTGCGTTTGAGATCAATTCAAAGGCCATGACGGGGAATTACGAGATCCAAACGATCGATCTCGGATATGACCATAAAGATTGGGGCGAGCACAACATGGATGCGTATACCGTTCTTATCGAACAGGCGCTTGCGGGCGAGCAATCATTCTTCATCAATAAAGAAGAGATCGAATATTCCTGGAAGATCGTGGATGCGGTGAAAAAGGAAAAGCTGCCGGTCTATCAATATAAGGTAGGAAGCGATGGACCGAAAGAATTGGAACGCTGGTCGCAGAAGAACAACATTTTCTGGAAATCATAAAAATCACATGAAAAAACAATCGATCGTCATTTTCGGGCTCGGCAGGATGGGAAGCCAGATCGCCAAGCGGCTCCACGCAAACGGTTTTGATGTCATAGCGTGGAATCGCTCGCCCGGACCGGTGGATGATGCAAAGAAAGCGGGACTTTTTGCCACGACTGACCTTGCGGAAGCGGTCGAGAGGGCGAACAGCGCGCCGAGAATTTTTTGGATCATGTTGCCGTCGGAAATTGTGGACGAATTTATTTTTGGTAAGGAACATTTGGGCCCATATCTGAAAGCCGGCGATATTGTGATCGATGGCGGGAATTCTTTTTATAAGAACAGCATGATGCGAGCGGACAAATTGGCGAAGCTCGGCGTGGACTTTTTTGACTGCGGCACGAGCGGCGGCATTTGGGGCGAAAAGAACGGCTTTGCCCTGATGGTCGGCGGACCGAAAGCAAAATGGGGAATCATTGAACCATTCATCAAAACGCTTTCTGCCGGAGATAATTATGCATATCTCGGTAAAGCAGGAGCGGGGCATTTTACCAAAATGGTTCACAACGGCATCGAATACGGCATGATGGAAGCGATCGCTGAAGGGTACGGAGTGCTCGAGGCGAGCGAATTCAAGCTTGACCTGAACGATGTGACGCGGGTGTACCAGAAAGGTTCGGTGGTGCGCAGCTGGCTCATCGATCTCTGCGCGGATATTTTCAAGGAGGATGATGTGGCAAACACATCCGGCAAGATCGACTCGACCGGAGAAGGCGAGTGGACGGTCAAGACCGCGAAAGAGCTCGGCGTGGACGCGCGAGTGATAGAAGACTCGGTCAAGGTCCGCGCCGAATCTGCCGATCCGAAAAATCAGAACAAATTTTCCAACAAGCTCGTCGCCCTCATGCGGAAGCATTTCGGCGGACATGCGGTGCATTGATGTTTGCGGATCGTTTCTTTTTGTGTATGATGACGGTGGAGCTGTAAGGGTTTGTACCGTTTTTTCAAATAATTCTGTAAGGAGAAACGTTCGTGAAAGACATAGAGATCAGGCAAGCCAGGTCAACAGATGTGGATGCGATTCGAGCGCTGGAAAGGAGGGTCTGGCCGAATTTTTCGGCCACGGAAGATATGATCGCGAGCCGGATCAGTGTTTTTCCCGAGGGCAATATTATTGCGGTTGATCGGGAAAGGAACGCGATCGTCGGATATCTATGCACCATGTTCGTCCAGCACGAGTCTTCGAACTTTCCCGATTCGTGGATGGAGATAACCGGCAATGGAACGATCCGGAATCATGATCCCGATGGCAAATATGTCTACGGTCTGACATTGACGGTGGATAAAGGATACGAGCTCGGCATGCGGTTGCAAGTGCACGGGTGGTATATCATCGTCAAATATCATCGCCGGGGATGTTATCTCGGTTCGCCGATCCCAGGGTTTGCCGCTTATAAAAGCAAGCATCCTGAAACGACGGTTGAGGATTACGTTTTCTCGATGAAAAGGAAAAATCAAACTCCGTTTGATCCAGAATTGGTATATTACCACAAGGCGGGGTTTCGGCTCGTAAAAATTCTTAAGAATTACGAGCCTGATCCGAAAAGTTTGGATTACGGGGTTCTGGTATACCGCAGCAATCCTTTCTATTATTGGCCGTTCCCTTCATTCTGGGCATGGTTGATAAAACAATTGGGATTCAAGCTTTTGGACAAGTTTTTTTCCTAAGGATAAATGGAAGGGGTTCGGCAACATGCCGAACCCCTTTTTTATTAAAAAACCCGACGAATGTTTGGTTCGTCGGGCGCACTTCTTGGTGTGTTGTCACTTACATATAAGACAGCTTAGATTATCTAAAACCGTCGGATCGAAACTGTTGCGGTACTGGTCGAGTGCCTCATTTACCCTTCCCGTGCATTCCGGGCAGTTTTTTGGCACATCGATCGGCGGCGGCTCATCCTCAAACGTACCGACCCTGACCGGTCCGAGCGAAGCGGTCCGTTTGACCACCTCAATGATCGACCAGAGCCTCGGCGGGGTATAGCTACCCTCCCGATAATGTTTATACATCTCGGTTCCTTCTTGGATGAAAGCGCAGGAAAGCGACACTTCATCGATACCGTGTTCAAAACAGTACTTGATGGTATTTACCGCTTCCTCAACCGCTTCGCGCTCACTAAGACCAACTGGCTTCAGGAACACGTACGCAAGCGCTTGCACTTTATTCTTTTTCAATATAGAAACTGAGCGCTCAAATTCAAATCGGGTAGTGCCTTTTTTCAACAATTTGTTGCGCACCCTTTCATCGACTGACTCGAATCCGATCCCCACCTGCAAGGTTTTTTCCCCAACATCCTCCTTGAGTATGGGAATATTATTCGGGGTGATGAATTCGGCTTTAGTTTCCACGAACAACTTTTCGATCGTCGGATGCCGGGCGACATGCTTGCAGACCCTCCTCTGGAACTCAAAAGGGATTTCAGGCTTTGAACCCAAGACCTCCTTTCCGCTGTTCAAGAAATTGCCGCCATTGTATATGGTCAGACGTTCGGGCTTCTGTGCTCTGATTCCGAAATACCCGAACCAATACATGGCATACAAGGCCGAACTGCCAAAATATTCCGTGATCCACGCATACTCTTGTTTTGCCGATGCGGAACTGTTGAACCCGCACATGGTGCAACCGCCTTTGCTTGTCAGGTACCAGCTGCACATATTCAACCCTGGAAGCAAAAGCACCCATTCCCGAACGATTCGTTTCAATGAAGGTTCGTACAAATTGCCTACGCCAGAAAAACTTTCCCACGGCTTTTTCATCTTTGCGTCTCCTTATATGATGTTTGCAAGGTGCTCGTTGCAGTCTAATCTAACCACACGCTATTTGTCAAACCCTGGCCAAATCATTTGACATTGAATATAATGGTACGGTCTTTCAATACAAAATCATGTTCAATATCGGCACGTGGATCATTTCAGTCATTGTATTCTCTTCCGTTGTTTTGGGCTTGATCGCCATTTTGAGAAAGCCGGGCGAAGCGGCAAGCCAACTGTTTTTGTTCATGACGCTGAGCTTGGCCACTTGGCAATTGAGCAATTTTTTGGAAAACGCCGTTGCTTCCTTGGGTACGGCGCGGTTTTTCTTGAAAGTTGATTTTGCCTCGGCAGTCTTTGTCGGTTACTTTTGGTTCCTGTTCGTTTCCAATTTTTCCCAAGCAAAAATACTTAAAAGCCGCTTATTGAAAGCATCGTGTTTTTTTGTCACGTGCGTATTGGCCGCACTTTCATGCACCGACGGCATCATTCAGAATATCCATTTTGAAAACGGGGTGATCGCTTTCGACCAGGCGCATCTTTGGCCCTTGTATGCCTTTGTTATCCTGGGTTTTTTCATTTCCGGATATGTCGTTGTCATTCTCAACGTGCTTAAATCCCATGGTTCGTTGAAGATGCAAAATCTCTACATTCTGATCGGCATGCTTATTTCATCCGGTATTGCGCTTGTCATTAATCTATTTTTTGCAAACGTCCTGGATGTCAATCTGGCAAGGCTCGGCATCTACGGCATGATCATTTTTGTCTTTTGCGCCTTTTACGCCATCATCCGGTATCATCTGTTCAATATAAAGATCATTGCCACTGAATCGTTCACATTTACCCTCTGGGTCGTATTATTGCTCAGAATCTTCTTGTCTGACAATCCGAAGGACGTGATAATAAATAGCGTAATTTTCGGCGCGGTCGTCCTGATCGGTACACTGCTCGTGAAAAGCGTGGAAGAAGAGGTTGTCCTGCAAGACTCTCTTCGGACCGCAAACGCCGGCCAGACGAACCTGATCCATATCATGAATCATCAGATCAAAGGTTATCTGGGCAAGGACAAGGATATTTTTGCCGAATTGCTCGATGGGGATTACGGCGACATTGCGGACAGCGCCCGATCGTTGATACAAAACGGGCTCGCAGAAACGGATGCCGGTGTGAAATATGTCACGGAAATTTTGCGGGGAGCGAGCGCCGAGAACGGCACGTTGCCGTATGAGATGCGGCCGATGGACCTGAAACCCCTTATCGCAACCGTCGCGGAAAAGGAAAAGGAGATGGCGGAAAAGAAAGGTCTGCATTTTGACATCCATATGCAGGACGGAGATTACCACATGGTCGGAGATGCGACCCAGCTCTCGGAAGCGTTCCGCAATCTGATCGAAAATTCCATCTATTATACGCCGAGCGGCAGCATCAGCATGGACCTGGGGCGAAAGGGCAACACGATATCTTTTTTGATACGGGATACCGGCGTCGGCATCCGGGAAGAGGACAAGCCGCAGGTTTTCAAGGCGGGCGGGGTCGGCAGGGATTCTTTGAAAATAAATGTGCGAAGTTCCGGCTACGGACTGGCATTCACCAAAGGCGTGATCGAGGCGCACAAAGGCAAGGTGTGGTTCGAATCGGAAGGGGAAGGAAAAGGATCGGTGTTTTTTGTGGAATTGCCGGCGGCATCCGTCCTTTCGTCTCAAAAATAATATGGTATCATGGGGAAATGAGAAGATACCACCATCATTTTCCCTATATTGCCTGGGCGGTCGCCCTCGTCGCCACCCTCGGCAGCCTGTATTTCAGCGAAATATTGAAGTTCACTCCCTGCGTCCTCTGCTGGTACCAGCGCATCTGCATTTATCCGCTCGTGATCATCCTTTTTGTCGGTATCATCCGAAAAGACAAGGACATGGCGTATTATGTCCTTCCGCTTTCAATATTGAGCACGCTCATTTCCATCTATCAGAATCTTTTGTATTATAATATTCTGCCGGAGGGCGCCGCGCCGTGCGTTGCCGGCGTTTCCTGCACGACGCATTACATCAGTTATTTCGGTTTTCTGACGATTCCGCTTCTGTCGCTTGCCGCGTCGCTCATGATCACGATTTCCATGGCATTTTATGCCCATTATATACAAACATATGACCAAAGAAGCTAAGATCATCGTATCCATCACGATCGTCGTGGTCATCGCCATCGTCGCATTCATGGCGCTTAGTCCGCAAGGTTCCGCTGTTACGGGCAGTTCCGTCGACCTCTCCCGACTGGCAACAAGCACAAGCCATATGACGGGGAAGCTCGGAGCGAAAGTGACCGTTGTCGAATTCGGCGATTATCAATGTCCGGCATGCGGCGAGATGAATCCGTTCATCGATCAATTGATCGCGACATATGGGAAGAATCCCGATTTCAATTTTGTTTTCAGGAACTTTCCCCTGCCGCAGCATCCGAACGCCATGATCGCCGCCGAGGCCGCCGAGGCCGCGGGGGCGCAGGGCAAGTTTTGGGAAATGCATGATCTCCTCTATGCGAACCAAAACGATTGGGCGGACAGTACAACGCCGATCAATTTCTTTACGCAATACGCAAAGCAGTTGGGCTTGAATGTGGCGAAGTTCACGGCCGATGTAGAAAACAATACGTATCAAGATTTTATTTTGGCGGACCAGGCGGACGGCGATGCGGTCGATGTGCAATGGACGCCGAGCATTTTTGTGAACGGCGAGCTGGAACAGCCGACCGCCAATCCCGACGATATCAAATCGAAGATCGACGCATTGCTTTCAAAATGATCATGAAAAAGATCCTTGCACTCATCGTTCTTGCTCTTGTCGTCTTTGCGGTCCTCGGTTTCATGTTCGATTGGGGAAGCGATCATTCCATGGTTCCGCAATCAAGCGACGATGCAACGACGACATCCGATATGCCGACCGTCTTTTCTCCGGCCGACGGACAGACGGTCGCAAGTCCGATCCATGTGAACGGAAAAGTATCGGGCAATTGGTTCTTTGAAGGATCGTTTCCGGTGGAGCTCATTGATGCAAACGGCGATGTCATCGCGACCTCGACCGCGCAGACATCGGGCGACTGGGCGACGACGAGTGTGATCGATTTTTCCGCCACGCTCTATTACGCAAAGGCGACGACGACCGAACGCGCGCTCATCATGCTCAAGAACGACGATCCGTCCGGCGATCCGGCGCGCGACCGCGAGAGCTTCATCCAGGTGATCTTGAAATGATATGAATAGGATCTTTCGCCTCGGCAGTTCGGCTCTTTTCATCCTCTATGTGCTGAGCTTCATTTTCACCTTTTCTTCGTCACTGCCGAACTATATCAGTTCGACATTCCTTGCGGGGCTCACGAGCGAGCAGGCGACCGGCTTCATTTATATATTCTGCGCGGTTGTGACCACCGCCATTTTCGTGTTCATGCCGGCATTGTTCCGAAAGTACGGCAACTACCGGCTGACGCTGTATCTGTGCGTGATGGTATTCCTTTCGTCGCTCGGGCTCGCTTTCGGAAAAAATGTCTACCTGGTCGTTTTCTGTTTTGCGCTCAATTATGTCGCGATCACGCTCGTGAGCCTGTGTCTCGATGTCTTTATCGAGCATAATTCGGAAGATGCCGATACCGGAACGATCAGGAGCATCTACCTGACCGCGATCAATATCGCCTGGCTTCTCTCACCGTGGCTCTCCGGACTTCTCGTCGGCACCGATGCATATTGGAAAGTGTTCCTTGCGGCGGCTTCGGTCATGATACCGACAACGCTTTTGGTCTCGTACAATCTGAAGAATTTCAAGGACCCGGAATATTCCGATCTGAAATTTTTTGCCACGGCCCGCGAGGTGTCCGCGAGCAAGAACCTGCGTTCGGTTTTCGCCTGCAGTTTCCTGTTGAATTTTTTCTTCGCCTGGATGGTGATCTACACGCCGCTCTACTTGAACAAATATGTCGGTTTCAGCTGGGTGACGATCGGCCTCATGTTCACGATCATGCTCATCCCGTTCGTTCTCGTCCAAGTGCCGGCGGGGGAGCTTGCAGACAGAAAATACGGTGAAAAGGAGATGCTTTCCGTCGGATTTGTCGTCATGGCGATTGCGACGGCGCTCATACCGCTTGTCGGCGACGGGAATTTTTGGATCTGGGCCGTCTTGCTTTTTGTCGGGAGGACGGGCGCGGCGATCGTGCAGGTGATGTCCGACACGTATTTTTTCAAAAATATCGGCGAGAAGAACGTGGACGTCATTATGATGTACCGGCTCATGTCGCTCCTTGCCTACGGGGCGGCGCCGCTCGTCGCGATCGTGTTCCTCTGGTATTTTAAGATCGAATATCTGTTCTTTGTCCTCGGATTCCTGATGCTCTTCGGCCTCAGATACAGCGTGGCGATCAGGGATACGAAATAATGAAAAGCCGCCCGTTATAAAAATTTTGCGTGAGAAACTGTCTGAGCGAAGCGAGTTTTTCGAACAAGAAATTTTTATAACGGGCGGCTTTTGGATGTTGTCTTACACCCCGATCACGACCGGAATGACCATCGGTTTCTTGGCTGTTTCCTGGAAGAGATATCGTGAGACATTGTCGGTGATCATGTCTTTCAAAAGATCAAAGTTGATCGGGTTGCCGACCGCGCCTTCCTCCACGGTCTTTTTGATGATGAACCGCGTTTGTTTCAGGAGGTCCTGGGATTCTTTGAGATAGACGAACCCGCGGGAGATCAGATCCGGCGATTTTCTCAATTTGCCGGTCGCCACGTCGATCGATGCGACGATCACGAACATGCCGTCCTGCGCAAGCATCTGGCGGTCGCGGATGACGACCTCCTGCACGTCGCCGATCGAGAATCCGTCCACCATGACGATCCCCGACGGCGCTTTTTCTTTTCGGATGCTCAATTTCGTGCCGTTCTCGCTGATCTCGACGATCGAACCGTTGTCCGGAACGGCGATATCCTCGCGATTCATGCCGGCGCTTGCCGCAAGTTCTGCGTGCATCTTGAGCATGTAGTGGTGTCCGTGCACCGGCATGAAGAATCGGTGCGGAATGGTCTTCTGCAACCATTCGAGCTCGGCCCGCTTGCCGTGGCCGCCGGCATGCACGTCGCTCTCGGCGTAGGTGATGATGCGGGAATCGTGGCGATAGAGATTGTCTTTCAATGCCGCGACCGCGCGTTCATTCCCCGGAATGACGGATGAGGAAAGAATGATCGTGTCGGTCTTGTTCAGTTTGATGTATTTGTGGGAATCATTCGACATCCGCATGAGCGCCGCGAACTCCTCGCCCTGGGCGCCGGTCGAGAGGACCATGATCTTGTCCGGCGGATAATTCTGCATTTCTTCCTCGGAAATGACGTCGCTCGTGTCGGCGATCTTCAAAAATTTGATGACATCGACATTGTTCTTCATGCTGCGTCCCTCGAGAACGACCTTCTTCTTATATTTTTCAGCGATCTTCAGGAAGCGGATGATGCGCTCCACCTGGGAGGCGAACGTCGCGATGATCACGCGTCCCGGAAGGTCTTTGACGATCCGATCAATGGTCGAGATGACCACATTTTCCGAAATGCCCCAGCCGTGCTTTTCGATGCCGGTCGAATCCACGAGCAACATCAACACGTTCCTGTCTTTGAACAGTTTGTACTGATCGATCTCTTCCTGCGTCGGCACGCCGTCGACGTTGTCGATCCTGACATCTCCGGTCGAGACGACGTCGCCGACGGGTGTTTCCACGATGACGCCGGTCGATTCCGGGATCGAGTGGGTCACGCCGAAGAACCTGATCTTGATGTTCGGGGTGATCGGCAGGAAGCTTGTCGGCTTGTCCACCACTTTGATATTGAGCTCCGGCAGATGCGGAAATTCGCTCTGGCGCTTTTTGATCATGAGCGCCGCGAACTCGCGGGTATAGATCGGCGGATTGCCGAGCGATTCCATGATGAACGGGATCGCGCCGATATGGTCCAAGTGCCCGTGGGTGATCACAAGCCCCCGGATCTTGTGCTTTCTTTGTTCAAGGTACTTGGTGTTCGGCAGAATGTAATCGATGCCCGGCGTGTCCTCCGTTTTAAACTGCAAACCCGCGTCAATGACAATGATGTCCTCGCCGTATTCGATCGCGGTCATGTTCTTGCCGACTTCCTCGACGCCGCCGAGCGGTATGACGCGGACCACACCCTCCGCGATCGGGGGAATGACATGCTCTTTTCGTGTCGCGAATTCCGATATGACCTTCCGCATCGGAGCGTTCTTTCGCTCGACCGGCCGGTTGTTCTTATGATGATGCCCGCCGGAATGTCGCGCATGTCCGCCGTGAGACGGACCCTTTCGGACGAAGACCACTTTTTTGTCGTTGTGATGTTCCGGCCCGTCCGCAAATATCTTTGCGTCTTCCGACGAATACGACCGCATCGGCTTTACCGCCGGTTCGGTGTTCTTTCTCTGTCCGCCAAATGTATGTTCTGCCATAGTGTTATTGTTGTTCCGATCCTATCGGATTATTATTGATGAATAATGATATTTATGCTTTTTGAAATATTTTCCACAGATTGTTGGTCTCGATATACCAGTGTTCTATGTCCAAAAATCTCTCGAACGGCAAGGTGATCGTCCCGAGCGAAAGCCCCTGGATCTTTCTCGGCACGACATAGATGAACTCGGGAGAGTACAAAAATACCGCCGGCACGTCCGCCCGGACGTCGCTTTCGAACGCGAGATAATCCTGATCCTGCTTTGCCGTATCGAGCGTTCCCCGCGCGTCCTCGAGCAGCTTGTCCACGCGGCTGGAGGTGTACATGGAAATGTTCAATCCCGGGTCGTTCCTCTGCGAAGAATCCCAGAATGCGAAGAAATCCATGTCGCGTCCGGTGACGAGGCCGTAGAGAAGCGCGTCAAACTTCCTCGGGCGGATGACATTTTGCTCAAGGTCGCCGAGCTCGTACTGTTTGACATCCACTTGGACGCCGAGCTCTTGCCAGCCGCTTGCCACGATCTCGGCGGTTTTGACGAGGTCCGGGCTGTTGAGCGTCGATATCGAAAATGCGAGCGGAATGGTCTTCTTTCCGATCTTCTTTTCCAGGATCCCCGTCGCCGGATTTTTCACCCAGCCGTCCTTTGCAAGCGTGCTCGACGCTTGGTCGAAATTGTACGACTGGACGCGCGTCGAAACTTCCCCCGGCACGAATCCCGCCGGTATCGGGCCGTCGATCGGTTTGCCATACCCGAACAGCACGTCGGAGACGATCTGATCGCGGTCCACCGCTTCATTGAGCGCTTGCCGCACCGCGAGGTCCGCAAGCGGGTCCGACTGATTTTGATTGAAAAACACGGCGAAGACCCTTGGCAAAGGCGAGGTCGCGATCACGGCATTGTTTTGTTTTTTGACCGTTGCGACATTCGCCGGATCGATGGAATTCATGGATTCTATATTGCCCGCATTGTATGCCCCGATCAGCGTTTTTTCATCCGGATAAAAATTGACGATCAGGTCGTTGATGAACGGTTTCCCGAGGGCATATCCAGAAAAGGGCGTGAGCTCATAATATGTCGGAATGATCTGCATGTCCTTTTGGAGCGTCTTCATATTTTCCACCTTGTACGGTCCGGAACCGATCGGCTCGACATTGTATTGGGAAAGCGGGAACTCCTCATCGCTGAGATTTCCCCAAATATGTTTTGGCAAAATACCGACGGTCAGGTTTTGCAAAAACGCCGCGTATGGCTGCTTGAGCGTGAACTGCACCTGGTCATTGCTGATCTTGTCCACCTTCACGTCGTAGAATGCGGGCAATTCCGGGCTTTTGATCGCCGAATCCTGGATCTCGTTGATCGTGTAGACGATGTCGTCCGCGGTGACCTTTACTCCATCGGAAAAATACGCATTATTTCTGATCGTGAACGTATATACGAGACTGCTTGAAGAGATCGTATAACTTGCCGCAAGGTCCGGCACGAGAGTGTCATTCGGCGTCGCCTTCATAAGGCCGGAATAGACGAGCTCGGTGAGGTCTTGATCGACGTCCGAAACCGCGAGGACCGGGTTGACGAACCGCGGAGAGCCGACGATGCCCTCGGTGAGCGTTCCGCCATCGGTCGGCACGTCGACGGAGACGGACCGGTTCACCTGCTCAAGCGCGACAAGTCCGGATATGACAAGGATCGCCGAAAGCCCATAGAAAACGACCTTCTCAGAGACGCTGAAATTTTGCACGATGCCGGAGAGCTTTTCAAAGAACGCGACCCTCCACTTTTTATTGAGAATATCTTTTATTCTGTCTTTCACGAATGATGTGTGATGCCTCCTTCCTGATACTGAGACCGTTTCCGTTGTTTTCATGATACCAAGAACCCCTCCGGGGCGCAATGGCGAAGTTATTTATTTGAGCACCAAAACGAGAAGGGAAGCGGCGGCGAAAAGGACCGCAAGGACGATGGTGATATTGAAGATGGATTTTTCGAAACCGCGCCTCGAGTGGTATGCCGCATTCCAATTGTCCTGTCCGCCGAAGACCCCGCCCGCGTTGTTGTCAGATTTTTGCATCAGGATCGCGCCGGTGATGAGCACGGCGAGCACAATCTGTATATACGGCAAGGTTTTGATAAAAGTTGTCATGAAGCGATACTATAGCAAAAAGCCGCAGAAAATCAAGGCATGCGCCTCCGCCTCGCTGTTCTCCGTCTTTGTTTTGTGGTATGATGGGTGCCGAGCGATTTTATTGCTTGTAATTATTGAAACAAACACTATGACAGGAAATGCATTATTGATCATTTTGGCGATCGTCATCATCTGGGCGATCTTCGTCTACAACAAGTTCATCACGCTCATCAACCGGGCAAAAGAGGCCTGGTCCGACATCGATGTCCAGCTCAAGCGGCGATACGACCTTATCCCGAACCTGGTGAATACCGTCAAAGGCTATGCGGCGCATGAGAGCGAAGCGTTCGAGAACGTGACCAAAGCCCGTGCGGCGGCGATGGGCGCGCAAAATATCGTGGACAAGGGCAAGACCGAGAACATGCTTTCAAGCGCGCTCAAGTCGGTTTTTGCCATTTCCGAAGCGTATCCGGATCTCAAGGCCAATCAAAACTTCATGTCATTACAGAGCGAACTTTCCGATACTGAAAATAAAATTCAGGCCTCACGGAGATTCTATAACGGCAATGTTCGGGATCTGAACATCGCGATCGACACTTTCCCGTCAAACCTCATCTCCCGCATGTTTCATTTCATGAAAATGGAACTCTTCACGCTCGACGAGAGCGAAGCCGCGGCCAAACAACCGGTGGAAGTGAAGTTTTAGTTTTCCGGACACTATAATGTCCACTCTGTATACGCAACAAGACAAGAATATCCACCGGACATGGCTGTTGATGGCCGTGTTTTTGGTCGTTATCGTGGGCATAGGGTATTTTGTGAGCTACTACTACCAAAGTCCGGGGATATTATATTTCGCGATCGTTTTCAGCGTCGTTATGAACATCGCGAGCTATTGGTATTCGGCAAACATCGTCCTTGCGACGAGCGGCGCAAAAGAAGCGGACAAAACTCAGTATCCCGACCTGTATCATGTCGTGGAAAACCTTGCCATCACCGCGGGATTGCCGATGCCAAAGGTATATATAGTGCAAGACCCGTCGCCGAATGCGTTTGCCACCGGCAGGAACAAGGAGCACGCGGTCATCTGCGTGACGAGCGGACTTTTGGCAATGATGAACAAGACCGAGCTCGAAGGCGTGATCGCCCATGAAATGTCGCATATCGGCAATCGGGATATTCTGCTTTCGACCGTCGTCGTGGTGCTTGTCGGATTCATTTCATTGCTCGCGAATATTTTCATCCGCGGAAGCATGTTCGGCGGCGGACGAAGCCGGGAAAAAGGCGAGGGCAACGCGATATTCATGATCATCGGAGTTATCTTTATCATTCTTTCGCCGATCGTTGCCACGCTCATCCAGCTTGCCATCTCGCGCAAACGCGAATATCTGGCCGATGCATCCGGCGCGCTTTTGACGCGATATCCGGAAGGTCTGGCCTCCGCGCTTCAGAAAATCGCCGCGGCGAATACACCGATGAAGCATCCGAACACCGCGACTGCGCACCTTTTCATCTCCGATCCGTTTGCCGGCCTGGGCAAAAAAACCGCGGCGCTTTTTTCCACGCATCCGCCGATCCAGGATCGCATCAAGATCCTTTTGGGAATGGACGTCAAATAAATGCAAAACGATCCAAATAAAAAAGAAAAACTGGTAAAGAAAATTTCCGCGAACATCGGCCAGAAGCTCGAGGAAAAAGCGCTGCTCTTCCGCGTGTTCGACGAACCGAGGCCGAAGTATGTCGCCAAGATCATTCCGACCGACAGAGTTTTTCAATTTCTCATTCTCTGGGCGATCCCGCGCTCCGTTCGTCCGAATCTGGTGACCGTGTTCCGCTTCGTATCCATTCCTTTTCTTGTCATCCTTCTTTTGAACAACGATTACACGACCGCATTTATTTTATTTATCATTTCGGGAATGTCGGATGTCGTCGACGGAGCGCTCGCGAGGACCCGCGACGAGATCACGGATTGGGGGATCGTCTTCGATCCGCTTGCCGACAAACTTTTGGTCGGCACCGTCGGCGGAATCCTGATGTTCAAGTTCCTCAATCCGATCCTCGCTTTTTTCGTGATCGGTATGGAATCGTTGCTCGTCCTCTCGGCGTACTACCGGTTCAAGGGAAAGTACGTGCCGGCGCGGACGGCGGGGAAGATCAAGATGTTCTTGGAGTGCGTCGGCGTCGGATTTATTTTTCTCTTTCCGCTCACTCATGATCCGATCTTCCTTACGATCGCGACCGATGTCCTCTACGGCGCGATCTTTTTCGCATTTCTCAGCGTTTCGGTCTATCGCTCGATCTAGGTTTGAAAAAGCCGGTTTCTGGTGTAATATGCCGCAGTACGGAGGGTTGCATCTTGGGTTGGGACCCGAGATGCAAAGCCGGAGCGCGACGGCGCGAGGCGGGGTCGCGGGATTTTTCAGCAGAAAAATACCTGTGACCGCATAGTTCAATAAACGGAGGGTTCGCATAGTTGGTCTAGTGCGCAGACCTGGAAAGTCTGTAGGCTCGAAAGGGTCTCGCGAGTTCGAATCTCGCACCCTCCGCAAAGAAGTGGTATACTATTGCCATGTCTATCAAAACACTCAAATTTATCGGCATCTTTTGTGCAGTCATCATTGTCGCTTTGGTCGTGGCGGGGGCCATCGTCGGCTTGCGGAATCCTGCGCCGGCGCGCATGTCCGCGCAGACCGTCGACTATTACTGCCAGGAGGGCGCGATCGTCGCCAACTACGCTTCGAGCAGCGTCGATCTTTCCTTCTCAGACGGCAGAACGATGACCTTGCCGCAAACCATGGCGGGTTCTGGCATCCGCTACGCGTCGGGCACGATCGTCTTCTGGAGCAAGGGTAACAATGCGTTCGTCACGGAAAAAGATTCGACGACGTATTCCAATTGCGTCGCGGGAATGGAAACGCCGGCGACGGCGAGCACGACCGGTTTCGTTGACGCGTCGGGATCGTTCTCTTTCGCATTTCCAAACCAGTTCGCGCTCTCGAGCGGCGAGCAGGGATACACGCAAAATTGGGCGGCCGGCGGCACGACGACGGGGATCATCCTCGCCGAAGTGGACATTCCGAAAAATTTCATGCCGAAGACGAACTTCGGCGACGCCAAGTTCACGATCGGCGCAAGCTCCGATCCGGATGCCGTAAAAAATTGCACGGTGCCGCAGTTTCCAAACATGGAAACCGCGACGAGCGCGACGATCGGCGGCGCGACATTTACCAAATTACATTTCGGCGACGCCGGCGCGGGAAATTTCTACGATACGACGAGCTACCGGATCGTCAAAGGCAACGAGTGCTATGCGATCGAGTACACCATCCATTCATCGAACATAGACAATTATCCTCCGGGCATGGTCACTGCGTTCGACGAGGCAAAGATCCGATCGATCCTTGAAGGCATGTCGCAGAGCTTCAAATTCCTCTGATCCTCCGACGTATGGAATATCGAAGCCGGCATACCTACATATTATTGCTCGTTTTGGCCGCTATTTTCGGTTTCGTGCTGTTACACAGATCGCCGGCAAGCCCTTCGACCGCGGAAAATCCGAGCGAAGTTCCCGGAAGCTGCGGAGCGTATCAAAAAGGGATCGTGACGATCGGTACAGCGGTCATTTCCGTCGACATCTCGGACACGGAATGCAAGCGAGTGCTCGGACTTTCGGGCAGGGAATCGCTTGCCGACGGCGCCGGCATGATCTTTGTCTTCGATGTCGCCGGACATTATCCATTTTGGATGCAAGACATGAACTTTCCGCTCGATATGGTCTGGGTCGGCGACGATCTCCGCGTCTCCGGCATTGAAAAAGACGTCGCTCCGAGCACCTTTGATGCCATAGATCCGTCCAAATCGGAAATATTCGGCGGACAATACCTTGCGCGATATGTTTTGGAGCTGCCGGCCGGGTATGCCGATGAAAAAAACATCCAAGTGGGAAATAAAATTTCTTTTTCTGAAAAAATGTTGTAGATGTTGGTTTCATGTGTGAAAAAAGTGGGAAAAAGTTGTCCGAAAGGGCATTTTTTTGCAAAAAACGGAAAAATAAAAAATGGGAAACGGGAAAAATCGCCGGAAGGAAGCAAAAATCTCCTGATTTAGAGGCGTATTGCGGTCGGACGCTTTACAGGCGTTCTTTTTTGATTTATTTTTTGGAAAAAACTTCATTTCCCATTTTTTTTCCGCCGTTTAGGTGTAAAATGAACATAACTTTTTATTAGCAAGGAATAATTTTTATCACCATGGTCAAAACGGCAGGCGGCAAGACGAGCTTTATCAAACAGATCAAGAAAAGGGACGGTCAGATCGTGCCTTTTGACGAGTCAAAGATCGCAAAGGCCATCCTCAAGGCGATGACGGTGGTCGGCGAAGGTTCCGAGGAGGAGGCCGAACTTGTCGCAAACAAAGTCCTTGCCGAACTTGTCAGAATAGCCAAGAAATTCAAGGATTTTGTGCCGGATGTCGAAGGAATCCAAGACATCGTCGAGAAGGAACTGATCCTTTCGGAGTACGTGAAATCGGCCAAGGAGTACATTCTCTATCGACAGGAGAGGAATAAACTGCGCGCCGTCGGCGTCCATGTTCCGCCAAAGGTGAAAAAGCTCGCGGCCGACAGCAAAAAATATTTCAAGAACCAGCTTGGCGAGTTCGTCTACTACCGATCATATTCGAAATGGATCGAAAAGGAGGAACGGCGCGAAACATGGATCGAGACCATCGACCGCTATATCGGTTTCATGAAGAAAAATTTGGGCAAGCTGATCTCCGAGACCGACATTGCGGACCTGCGCGAAGCGATCTTGAATCAGGAGGTCATGCCGTCCATGCGTCTGTTGCAATTTGCCGGACCGGCGGTGGAAAAGACGAATGTCTGCGCCTACAACTGCTCGTTCATCGCGCCGTCGAAGCTCACCGACTTTGCCGAGATCATGTACATCTCCATGTGCGGCACCGGCGTTGGCTTTTCCGTCGAGAGTCAGAACATCCAAGCGCTTCCGCAGATCAAATTTCAGACGGGGAAAAAATTGCCGAAGCATGTCGTCGCCGACAGCAAAGAGGGCTGGGCCGACGCGTTGACGCTCGGCATCAAGACATGGTTCGACGGCAATGATATCGAATTTGATTTTTCAAAAGTTCGTCCGGCCGGCGCACGGCTGAAGACGATGGGCGGACGGGCGTCCGGTCCGCAGCCGCTCATCACGCTCCTTTCCATGGTCAGACGAAAGGTCATTGCGAAGCAGGGACGAAGACTTTCGAACCTCGACGCGCATGACATCATCTGCGCGATCGGCGACTGCGTAGTCGCGGGCGGCGTCAGGAGAAGCGCGCTCATCTCGCTTTCCGACCTCGATGACGAGGCGGTGCGCGACGCCAAGAAAGGCCAGTTCTTCCTGACCGAGCCGCAGCGAAGCATTGCGAACAATTCCGCGGTATATCTGGAGAAGCCGACCTCGACAGCCTTTTTTGATGAATGGATCGCCCTCATGAAATCCGGCACGGGCGAACGAGGCATTTTCAACCGCGGCGGCCTTGCCAAGACTCTGCCGGAACGCCGTCTCAAGGCGCTCAAGCATGATATTTCGGCCCTCGGCACCAATCCATGCGGCGAGATCATCCTCCAGTCCAAGCAGTTCTGCAACCTCTCCGAGGTCGTGGCGCGCGCAGGCGATGATGAAAAGAAATTGCTCAAAAAGATCCGTTTGGCGACCATTCTCGGCACCTATCAGGCCACATTGACCTATTTCCCGTACCTTTCAAAGGAATGGAAGGAGCACTGCGAAGCGGAGCGGCTGCTCGGCGTTTCGATCACCGGCCAGTGGGATTGCCCGGCTGTCCGCCACCCGGAAGTGCTCAAAAAACTGAAAGCGGAGACGATAAAAATAAATCGCGAATATGCCAAGAAATTCAAGATCAACGCCTCGACCTGCATCACTTGCGTGAAGCCGTCGGGCACCGTTTCCCAGACGGTCGACTGCGCGAGCGGCATGCATCCGCGATATGCGCCGTACTATATACGGCGCATCAGGATCTCGGCGACCGACTCGCTCTTCAAAATGCTCCGCGACCAAGGCGTGCCGTATTTCCCGGAGGTCGGACAATCCATGGACAGCGCGACCACGTATGTCTTCGAATTCCCGGTCAAAGCGCCGAAGAATGCGGTGGTGAAGGATCATCTCAGCGCAATCGAACAGCTCGAATTCTGGAAAATGGTGAAGCTCAATTACACCGAGCACAATCCGTCGATCACGATCTATGTCGGCGAAGATGAATGGATCGCCGTTGCGGACTGGCTCTACAAAAATTGGGAGATCATCGGCGGGCTTTCGTTCTTGCCAAGGAACGACCATGTCTATCAGCTCGCGCCGTATGAGGAGATCAACGAAAAGAAATACGACGAGCTCGTGAAAAAGATGGGCACGATCGACTTCTCAAAGATCATTACCTACGAAAAGACCGACGAGTCCGATCTCAAAAAGGAGGCGGCCTGTGTCGGAGGAATGTGCGAGATCGTGTAGCAGAGGGACTTGACCCCGCACAAAAATAAAACCGCTTGAGGCGGTTTATTTTTGTGCGCGGGAGAGGACTTGAACCTCTATGCCTTGCGGCACGAGCTCCTAAGGCTCGCGTGTCTGCCATTTCACCACCCGCGCAATCCCGACCATACTAGCATATTTTTGCCGATGATTGACAGCCGCTCACTTTGGCGATATTCTGGCATCAGAAAGTTTTTTCCAGAAAGGGAGTTCCAATGAAAAAGAGATTTTTTCTTGAGGGAATGTCGCGGGATCGGTTTGAGGACGAACTACTCAATTTTTTGGAGATAAAAAAAGGTCAAGGGCGCGCGAGCGTTTTTGTCCTCATTCGCGAGGTGGTCAAAAATATATATCAGCATGCGGATGGAAAAGGAAAAGTTCTCGTTTCCATCAATCGTGCCGGTATTTTGTGCTTCATTGCTCGGGATTTTGGCACGGCTGCATTCGATCTGGCCGAGATCAAGCGGCACGGGTCGACCAAGATGGGGAATGGTGAGAATTATGGCTTCGGTCTTTGCGGCGGTATGATCGAGATGACGGCGCAGGATCTTCATATGCGCCTTCGCATCGATACGTCCCGCGGATTTTATTACCGCGGGCATTGCCGGCTTGAAACAGCTGCTACGAAAACGTAGCAGCTTTTTTATTTTGTGGTCAGGAATAATTTTCTGTGCACCCAGTTGGGATCGAACCAACGACCTTATCCTTAAGAGGGATTTGCTCTACCAGCTGAGCTATGGGTGCATTATTTGTTTTATCTGCAAAGACAGCTATTTGGGATATATTTGATACCTACCAAAACAGCTATGGGTGCATGCAAAAGGCAGACATTAAAGTAACAGAAAATCCGAGAAAAATCAATTTTGTGCCCGGGGTGGGCATCGAACCCACATCTCTTGCGAGACACGATTTTAAGTCGTGCGCGTATACCAATTCCGCCACCCGGGCAAACGACTCGCAGAGGTACGAGCGTGAGGCCTGGGTGGGAATCGAACCCGCGTATAGAGATTTTGCAGATCTCTGCCTTACCACTTGGCTACCAGGCCTTATTTATTTTTCAACGATATCAGGTCGATCTTCTGCCGGTGCTTCTCGCCGAGGTCGATGGCAAAATCGAAAAGGGGGATCTTGCCGAGCTTGGTATGGGTTTTCACGTATTCTTTGAACTCGGAACGCATCCGTTTGGCGAACTCGAGCGCTGCTTGCTCCTTTTCGGTCGGCAAAACAGTGAAGAGAATAGTAGCATATTTTTCGTCGTTTGACAGGTTCGCATCGGTCACCGTGATGAGCGACGCGCCGTTCGACTCGCGCTGCAAGAAATCCGCCGCCGCGGACTTCACGATCTTTATGATTTTTTCATTTCGATTTGCCGGCATGGTATTGGGCCAAATGTAGCACATTTTTGCATTTACTGCATTCCCGAAAGTGAGCGAGTTTTTTCATTTTAAAAGCCTTACGGAGCAAAATTTTCAGCAGAAAATTTTGCGAGTAGAGAAGAAATTTTTTGACGAAAAAATTTCTATCGTGCGGTTAAAATGAAAAGGCGAGCGAGCCTACTTTTCCATCGTCTTGAACACCTCGAGCTTGTCTCCGGGGGCGGGGACGATATCGGACTGGAATTGGCAGCCGAACTCGACCCCTTCGCGCACTTCGCCGGTGTCGCTTTTGCCCTGCTGGAGATTTCTGATCTTGCCGCGGCCGACCTCCGTCTCCCGGCGCATGATCTTGGCATCCTCGCCGACGAATACCGTGCCTTTTTCCACCCGTCCGCCGATGATGTGCTTGTCCTTCATCGAGCTGAACACCTTGAGCACTTTGACGACGGCAGTCGTTTCATCGACGAACATTTTCGGCGTTCTTTTTTTGACCTCATCCGCGAGCCATTCGGATATCTTGTAGATGATATCGAAGGTCTGTATGCCGACCCCGAGCCGCTCGGCAAGGCCTTTTGCGGATGCGTCGATGCCGACATCAAAGCCGAGAATGATCGCCGGGTTCCTGCCGGAAGCGAGCTTTACGTCGTTTTCGGTGACCGAGCCGATGGAAGATCCGATGATCTTGATTTTGACGGCATCGCTTTTGATCTTGGCGATCTCGTGCTCCATGGCATCGATCGCGCCCGCGACCGCCGCTTTGATCATGACGCGGACGACCACTTCATTGGTATTTTCTTCCGTTTCCTCGGTTTTCATTTCAGATTTTTTCGGAGCGAGCGTTTCTGCTTTGCGATTTTTTTCTTTCTCGATCTCGACGTATTCCTCGGCCTCGCTTTTGGTTTCAAAACTTTTGAACGGCTTGCCGACATCCGGCAGTTTGTCGAAGCCGATGATGCGGATCGGGGAGGAAAAGCTCGCCTGGGCGATCTTTTTGCCGAGGAAATTCTCCATCATGCGGGTCGTGCTCATGGCTTCGCCCGAGACGACGAACATGCCGCCTTTCAGCGTGCCGTCTTTGATGACGAGGACGGACGTGATGCCTTTTTGCTTGTCCAAGTGCGCTTCAAGGACCGTGCCTTCCGCCGGCTTTTTCGGATCGCCCTTGAGCTCGGCGAGCTCGGCGACGAGCAGGATCATGTCCATGAGCTCGGAGACGCCGGTGCCTTTCTTTGCGGAGATCAAAACATACGGGACCGTGCCGCCATATCCTTCTATATAGATGCCGTTTTCCACCAAGCTGTTCTTCGTCTTCTCGACGTTTGCGTCCGGTTTGTCGATCTTGTTGATCGCGACTATATACGGTATGCCGGAATCGGTGATCGCCTTCCATGCCTCGAGCGTCTGCTTTTTTACGCCGTCCTCCGCCGAGACGACAAGCACGGCGATATCGGCGACCGATGTTCCCGAAAGGCGCATCGCGGAGAACGCTTCATGTCCAGGCGTGTCGAGAAAGGTGATCTTTTTTTCCTTGCCTTCCGGCGTTTTGTGGACGACCTCGTAGGCCGAGATCCTCTGGGTGATGCCGCCGGCTTCGCTATCCACGATGTTGGTTTTTCGAATGTAATCTAAGAGCGTCGATTTGCCATGGTCAATATGCCCCATGATGCACACAATGGGAGAACGCGGAACTGTGCTGTTTTTGGCAAGTTTGTCCATGATTTTGCAATAAAAAAAGAATGCCCGATTCCATTTTGTATGTTTTGCCTTATAGTATGCTTTCTTTGGCTTTTTGCAAGGCGGCCCGTTCTTCGGCCGAAAGCTCGTACTCGGACCGCATCCCTTTGACCGGCTTGGAAAAGACGCTCACATGGTCGCGCGAGTAGAGGCTTGAAATGATCACGCCGTCGCCCTCCGCGTTCAGGAATGCCGTGGCGAAGCTTTGATTGCTTCCGGAGCCGTCGCCTTTCCACGGATTGAAGCGCACGGTCTCGTTGCCGGAGACGGTCTTTTTCAGTTTTGCATCGACGATCTCGAAATGTTTGGTCGCGTTCTCGGAATATTTTTTCAAATAGGAAATGTTGCTCTGCATATCCGCAAGCACGTCGTCCAATGTGCCCGCCTTGCCTTTCAACAATTTTTTCAAAGTGATCTCCAGGCGGATGATCCAAAAAAGCAGAAGGAGAATGATGATCGCAACGCCGAGAATGGTATAGATGTCGAAATTCATGCGTCTATTATATATTTTTTCGCCCGATTGTAAATATCTTTTTATCCTGATATATTCAGCCTGATGAAGAAAATATATCTGGACAATGCGTCGACCACGCCGACCGACAAAAGAGTGGTGGAAGCGATGCGGAAATATTGGAACGTGGATTTTGCCAATCCGAGCTCGATTCACTCGATGGGAGTCATGGCAAAAAAGGCCGTTGCGGAAGCGAGGAAAACTATCGCGAGTTCTTTGAACGCGCACGATCGGGAAATTGTTTTTATGAGCGGAGGAACCGAGGCGAATAATCTCGCGCTTTTTGGCGTTGTCAAAAAACAATTGATGATGGGGGAAAAAGTGCATGCGATCACGACGGAAATTGAACATAGCTCCATTCTTGAATCATTCAAAGAATTGGAAAAGATCGGATGCGAAACCAGCTATTTGCAAGTGGATGCAAACGGAATGGTGGATCCGAAAGATCTGCGGGAAATGATAAAGTCGGAAACTGCGATCATTTCCATCGGATACGCAAATAGCGAGATAGGAACAATTCAGCCAGTGAAAGAAATTATAAAAGAGATCCGCCATGCAAGAAAAGAATTTGCACGAGAGCGGATTGCAATGCCGTATTTGCATCTTGATGCTTCCGCCGCGATGCAATATGAGAACATGAACATGGAAGAACTTGGCGCGGATTTGGTGACGATCGATGCGCAAAAGATATACGGTCCAAAAGGCATCGGTGCGCTCTATATAAGAGACGGTGTGGAGATAGAACCAATAATTTTTGGCGGAGGACAAGAAAACGGACGAAGAAGCGGAACGGAAAATGTGCCGGCGATCGTCGGTTTTGCAAAAGCTCTCGAGATCAATGAGAAAATAAAAGAAAAAGAAGGGAAGAGAGTGGCGAAGTTGAGGGACGAATTTTTTGACGGAGTCAAAAAATTCGTCCCGACCGCCATCGTGAATGGCGGACTGATTAATCGCTTGCCGAATAATATCAATATCTCCATTCCGGGTCAGGACGGCGAAATGATGGTCCTGCGCCTCGATGAAGCGGGGATCATCTCTTCGGCGGCGTCCGCATGCGCCTCCGGTTCTGGAGAGTCGGACGTGGTCAAGAAAATTTCCCCGAGCGCCCGCGCCGCATCCACCCTGCGGTTTTCTCTCGGCCGGGATACAAAACGATCCGACCTCATATATCTTTTGAAAAAGCTTGCCGCAGTTTGCAAATAGTCCGCTTTCCGTTATAATTCGGACATATGGAGAATCTCACCAAACATCAGATCATCCTCCTGACGCTTCTCGTCAGTTTCGTCACGTCCATCGCGACCGGCATCGTGACCGTCGCCCTCATGAATCAGGCGCCGATCGGCGTGTCTCAGACGATCAACCGCGTCGTGGAGCACACGATCGAGCAGGTCGTCGCGACATCCACGCTATCCTCGCGGAACGACCAACAGCCGACCGTGAAAGAAACGATCGTCGTCTCCGAAGATGACCAGGTGGTCAGCGCGATCAACGGCAACACGAAGAGCGTGGTGCGCATCTACGCGAGAGGCGTGGATCAGAGCACCGGACTTCCAACGACAAATTTTGTCGCTCTCGGCGGCATCATTGCGAGCGACGGCACGATCGCGACGGACAACGGGGTGATTTTTCCAAACGGAAAATATTTCATGAAAACGGATGACGGGACATCGTATGATCTGAATGTCCTTGAAGCGGCCCAAGACGAAACTATTGCGCTCCTGAAAGTCGTTCCTGCCGGCACGAGCACTCCCGTATTTTCAAACGCGAAACTCGCAGCCAACGACCTGCAGCTCGGGCAAGCAGTCGTCTATATCGGCGGAGCCGCAAAAAACAGCGTGGCAACAGGGATCGTTTCAAGTCTCGGCACAAAAACCATCACCGCTTCTTCCACATCCGCGACATCGACGCCTCCGCAAACGCAGACGGTCGTCGCTTCGGTGCAGACAAGCATTCCGAGCGATAATTTCACGCCGGGCGGACTTCTCTTCGATCTTTCCGGCGAGCTTGTGGGGATCAAATCGGCCTACGCGACGAGCGATACATTCTTTGCTCCGACGGGCGCGATACAAAACGCGCTTGCAAGCGTCCAAAAATAATATTTCTTGCCCGCGCATGTCTTTCGGAGTATAATGGGCCAATAAGGCTGTTTTAGCTTTATTTTAAGCCATATTTTATGCCACCACTCAACAATTTCACCACAAAAGCAAAAGAGGTCATACGCAGGGCTCACGAGCTTGCGATCGAACGCGGACAAAATCACGTCAATCCTCTGCATTTGCTCGCGGCGCTCGTCCTTCAGGAGGAGAGCATCGTCTCGTCGATCCTTGACCGGCTCGATATCGACATCATTTTGTTCACCGACTCGATCCTCGAGGCGATCGAATCCAATCTTTCGGGGGCGACGCTCTCTCCGCACAATCAGATCTATCTGACGCCGGAGCTTGCCGGCATTCTCGAACTTTCCGGCAAAGAGGCGAAGGATCTCGCGGACGAGTTCATCTCGACCGAGCATTTGTTCCTCGCGACGCTCGATACGCCGTGCTCCGCGCGGGATATTTTGACCAAGTTCAAGATCGACAAGGCGACGATCCTCAAGATCCTTTCGGAAATAAAAAATCTCAAAGGCGACGAGGCGAACCAGCCGAAAAAATATCGCGCCATTTTGAAATACACGAGGAATCTGACAAAACTTGCCAAAGAGAACAAGCTCGATCCGGTCATCGGCCGCGACAACGAAATATCGCGCATCATCCAGATACTCTCGAGACGGACGAAGAACAACCCGATCCTCATCGGCGAGGCCGGCGTGGGAAAGACCGCGATCGTGGAGGGCCTGGCGCTTCGCATCGCGACAAGCGACGTGCCGGAATCTTTGAAGGACAAGGAGCTGGTATCGCTTGATCTCGGACTTTTGGTCGCGGGCACCAAATATCGCGGAGAATTCGAGGAACGCATGAAAGCGATCATGAAGGAGATCGAAAAATCGGAAGGCAAGATCATCATTTTTATCGATGAGATCCACACGATCGTCGGAGCGGGAGCTGCCGAAGGTTCGATGGACGCGTCAAACATGCTCAAGCCTGCTCTCTCGCGCGGGGAGCTGCGCACGATCGGCGCGACGACGCTCAAGGAATATCAGAAGATCGAAAAAGATCCGGCGCTCACGCGGCGTTTCCAGCCGGTCATGGTTTCCGAGCCGACGATCGACGATTGCGTCGCAATCCTCCGCGGATTGAAAGAAAAATACGAGCTCTATCACGGCGTGCGGATCACCGACGATGCCATTTTGGCCGCGGTCAATTTGAGCTCGCGGTATATCACCGACAGATTTTTGCCGGACAAGGCCGTCGATCTCATCGACGAAGCGTCATCGATGCTGAAAATTTCCCTCGAGAACATGCCGCCGGTCCTGGAAGAGACCCGCAGAAAGATCATGCGCCTTGAGATAGAAAAAGAGGCGCTTAAAAAAGAAGCTGACGGCGAAAAGAAAAAAGAAACGAAAAAACGCGTTGACTCGATCGAAAAAGAGATCGCCGACCTGAAAGAAAAAACAGCGGATGTCGAACTCCGCTGGACGAACGAGAAAGAGATTTTATCCAGCATTAAGGCCCTGAAAAAGCAACTCGAGCTTTTGCGGATCGATGCGGAGAACGCCGAGATACGCGCGGACCTTGCGACTGCGGCGGAGATCCGCTACGGAAAGATCCCGCAAGCGGAAAAGGACCTCGACGCGAAGGTGAAAAAACTGAAAAAGCTGCAAACGTCGCGCAGAGTGTTGAAGGAAGAGATCACCGATGAAGATATCGCGGCGGTCGTTTCGAAGTGGACCGGCGTGCCCGTCGCGCGGATGCTCGAAAGCGAGGCGCACAAGCTCGTGCGGATGGAGGACGATCTGAAAAAGAGAATCATCGGCCAGGACGAGGCGGTCAGAAAAATTTCCGACACGATCAAGCGGTCCCGGGCGGGCATCGCCGATCCGAACCGGCCGATCGGCTCATTCATTTTTCTCGGTCCGACGGGCGTGGGCAAGACCGAGCTCACAAAAGCGCTTGCAGAATTCCTTTTCGACGATGAAAAGGCGCTCATTCGCGTCGACATGTCGGAATTCATGGAAAAGCATTCGACATCGAAGCTCATCGGCTCGCCGCCGGGATATGTCGGCTATGAAGAGGGGGGATCTTTGACCGAAACCGTGCGACATCGGCCGTATTCGGTGATCCTGTTTGATGAGATCGAAAAGGCGCATCCGGAAGTTTTCAACTTGCTTTTGCAGGTCCTCGACAACGGCAGACTGACCGACTCGAAAGGCAGGGTGGTGAATTTCAAAAACACCGTGATCATCATGACGTCCAATATCGGGGCCAATTATATAGATAAAATGGAACAGATCGGTTTTGCGACCGCGGACGGCAAAAAGAACGAATACAATTTGGTCAAGGAAAAAGTCCTCGCATCGCTCAAAGATTTCTTCCGTCCGGAATTTCTCAACCGCCTCGATGACACGATCGTCTTCGATGTGCTTTCAAAAGAGGCGATCCGAAAGATCGTGGATATTCAGATCGCGCAAGTGAGGGAGCGGCTCTCCGTAAAAGAGATCACGCTTGAGATCACGTCCGATGCGATGGAGCACATCTCAAAAGAGGGATACAATCCGCAGTACGGCGCGCGACCTTTGAAGCGATTGATCCAAAATAAAATTCTCAATCCGATCGCGAGCCTCATCATCTCGCAGGGAATCGTGAAGGGCGGCATGGTGACGATCGGATTGAAGAATGGCGAGCTTGTCTTTGATGTCAAAAAAGGGAAGCGGGGAGCGATCCTGGAAAAGGAATTTTTGCGGGAAACGGTCGCAAACTGAAACTGGAAAAAATCCCGATTCGTGCTATTATCATCCGGTCTGCGCAGGTGCCGGAGTGGTCAATCGGAGCAGACTGTAAATCTGTCGCCCTATGGGCTACGTAGGTTCAAATCCTACCCTGCGCACATCGAAGATAGCGCATAATCGCAAAAATAGAAGCCGCGAAAGCGGTTTTTATTTTTATTTGAAAATAAAAACCAAAAAAGTTATCCACAATTCTTAAAAAAACCCATATATTTTGCCAATTTTTTAAAAAAAAGTTTGAAAAATTTCCAAAAAATGGCCTTAAATATGGATAAAATAAAATTCGATCAAAAATTCATTTTGAGCCTTATTCCTAGGCTCTTTTTCGGAAAAAAGTATTGTGTTGACCTTCAAACCATTTTATAATTAGTGGGTAAAAAACGAGCCTCGCATATACTGTATCCCCGAGGGCCGAATCAGCGCGATTTTGTTGCACAATGTGATGTTTCAAAAACATTTTTTCAACCACATTTTTTCCGGAAAAACCCTTCTCAAACTATGCGCAATAGTGCTCTTGTCGTTCGGCGCTTTCGGTCTGACCTTTGCGGCGAGCGGTACTCCGACGACCTTGAGCTTCCAGGGCAGGCTCTATGATTCCTCGGGCAATCTTCTCGGCGGTAGCGGAACGAATTATTATTTCAAATTCTCCCTCTGGGACAGTCCGACCGTCGGTTTGGGCACGCGGCTCTGGCCGGCATCCGCGCCCTCGTCCTTTTCGACCTCGGTCAAACAGGGCGTTTTTAATGTGGACATCGGCGATACGGCTGACGGATATCCGGATGCGCTGAATTATAATTTCAACACGAACGGCACGATCTATTTGCAGATCGAAGTTTCGTCCGACAATGTCACATTCCAAACTCTCGGTCCGCGGCAGCTCGTGACCGCGGCGGCGTTCTCGGAACTTGCGGGCGCGGTCTCGGGCGCGGGACAGTCGAGTTTCGGCACGACGACGCCCATTGCGAATTCCGTTGTCAGCGTCCTTTCGACCTCGACGAATTCGATCGCCGAAACCGTCCGCGGATTCCTCGGACAGATCGCCGACATTTTTGATGTGCAAAATTCTTCGGGGAACAATATCTTTTCCGTCGGCGCAAACGGTTCGACGACGATCGCAAGTCTTGGAACCGGTCTCGTCTTTTCAAATGCGAGCGGAACATTGGCAAATGTTCCGACCGGAGTCGATGGCACTTTTCTTCAGGCATCATCCACATCGCCGACCGGTTTTGCCTGGGCTCTTGCAAGCTCGAGCGGCAGCGGGGGAGTCTGGGGCTTCATCACCGGCAATATTTTGGCCCAGACGGATCTGCAGGACGCTCTTTCCGGAAAGCTTTCAACTACTTCTGCTGACGCAACGTATGTTTCGTATCCGTATGCGAGCTCGACATTTCCGACATTCGCCTATGGCACTTCCACCTACCTCTCGCAAGTTTCAGCCGCTTCCACCTACGTGCCGTTCTCGTATTCTTCAAGCACGTTCCCGAGCTTCAGCTATGCCACGAACACCTTCGCCACGATCGCATCCCTCGGCTCGTATCCGACATTCTCATACGCCTCGTCGAGTTTTGTGACGTACAATTACGGATCATCGACGTATTATTTTGCCTCGAATCCGGCAGGCTATATCACTGCTTCCGCTCTCACTCCGTATCTCTCGACGACTTCCGCCGCGGCAACCTATGAGACGATCGCAAGCGCCACTTCAAGTTTCCCGACATTCGGATATGCCTCAAGCACGTTTGCTTCGACATCGTTCGTCACCAATAATTTTCCGACTTTCACCTACGCCTCATCAAGCTTTGTGAATTTTTCCTACGGATCGAGCACCTACTACCTTGCGTCAAATCCGAATAATTACATTTCATCCGCGTACGCGTCTTCCACGTTTGCCTCTACAACCTATGTCGTTGCGACGTATGTTCCGTACGCGTACGCGTCGAGCGCATTCCCGACATTTACCTACGCGTCAAATACTTTTGCTACCGTCGCCGGAACGGTGAGCAATGGTTATGCCTCCTCGACATTCGCTTCATTCACATACGCTTCCTCTGCGTACGCATTGGCGAACAACACGCCGGGCTATTCATATGCCTCCTCAACTTTTCCAACCTTCACCTACGCCTCAAACACCTTCCTCACGATCGCAAATGCCGCATCCACGTATCAGCCGATCGGCTCGTATGTGACCAATACATACGCAAGTTCCACGTTCCCATCCTTCGGATACGGTTCATCAACCTATTATCTCGCATCGAATCCGTCAGGGTACGTTTCTTCGACGACAAATGCGCTGATCAATTATCCGACATACACCTACGCCACTTCCACATTTGTTCCGTTCACCTACGCTTCCAACACCTTCGCCACAATCGCCGGAACAGTGACGAACTCATACGCAAGTTCGACGTTCCCGTCATTTACCTACGCATCTTCCGTCTACGCTTTTGCCGCAAATGTTCCAACCTTTACGTATGCCACATCGACGTATGTGAACTTCGGATATGCTTCCTCGACGTTCCAGCCGATCGGTTTGTATGTCACGAACACGTACGCTTCCTCCACCTTCGCTTCGACCTCATTCGTCCTGAACAATTTCCCGACGTTCGCGTATGCGACGAATACGTTCCCGACATTCACCTATGCCTCAAATACATTCAGCACATATGCATATGGAACATCCACGTTCCCAAGTTTTGGTTATGCAACCAACACCTTCGCCACGATCGCCGGAACAGTGAGCAATGGGTACGCATCCTCGACGTTCGTCAATTTTGCCTACGCCACGAACACCTTCCTCTCGATCGCAAACGCCGCATCCACGTATCAACCGATCGGCTCGTATGTGACGAATACTTATACAAGTTCGACGTTCCCATCATTCACCTATGCGTCAAACACCTACGCCTTTGCCGCAAATGTTCCAACATTCACGTATGCATCTTCAACGGATGTGAACTACGGGTACGCTTCTTCCACCTTTGCTTCCACCTCGGGCCTCGTTGCAAACTATGTACCGTACAGCGGAGCAAATGCGAATGTGAACCTCGGCGCCAACAAGTTCCAAGTCTCCGGCACCTCGACGCTCGCAACCACATCGATCACGAACCTTTCCCTCGGCAATGCCACGAACTCCCTCCTTGCCACTGACGTCAATGGCAACGTCATCGCCACGACGACCGCAAGCTTCCTTGCAGGATTCGTCACCAATGCATATGCAAGTTCCACGTTCCCATCTTTCACCTATGCTTCCTCCTCGTACCTGCTGCCGACATACGCTTCTTCTACCTTCCCATCGTTCTCATATGCTTCAAACACCTATGACACGTTCGCATACGCAAGCTCGACCTTTGTGAATTATCCGTATGCCTCCTCCACATTTGTTTCATTCGGATATGCAACAGCAACTTTCGCTTCCACCTCCGGCCTTGTCGCAAACTATGTGCCATATACCGGGGCGACGACGAATGTCAATCTTGGCGCGCATAATCTCAACGTGGGCACCAATGCGCTTGTCGTTGATGCTGCAAACACGAGCATCGGGATCGGAGCGGCAACCTCGAGCATCAGCACGGCCGTCATTTCCCGGGCGAGCGCCGCAAACCTGTCGAGCGTGATCGACCAAACGCTGGCCCTCAACTACACCGATTCATCGACCGGTTCGACGACGCAAACATCTCGCGCGGCGCTCGAGACAGCCTATACCAAATCCGGGAGCGGCAATTATGCAACTTGGTCGGGCACCAACATAAATGCGAATACGAACCTCAACTCCGGCACGCAAGCCACGTTCTGGGGCATCACAAACCGCACGCAGTTGAACGGCGCAACATCGACCAGCCTGTATGATTTTGTCGCCGATTCCCAGTACGGAACGAGCGGCACCACGACCAACCGAGCGGGATTTGTCGTCAATGATTTCAATGCGGGCGGCACGCAATCGATCACCAATCAATATGGTTTGCTGATCAATAACCTGACGAGCGGAACCAACATAGCCGGCATTTCATCCAATGTTTCGACCGGTACAAGTAAATATAATTTATATCTTTCCGGAACCGCGCAAAATTATTTTGCTGGCAACGTCGGCATCGGCATCGCGAATCCGACAGCGCCGTTGCAAGTCTATGGCGCGGCGAATACGGCGGGGACAATAAAAATTTCATCAAACGCGGGAAATATCAACGACATCCTGGCAGTGGATGCAACAACATCAACGGGTCAATATGGCTTGAATATCCAAAACGGCGGCGGCACGACCATCATGCATTTTGACAATGTGAATCTGCGTGTCGGTATCGGTACGGTCACTCCGGCAACCGCGCTCTCGGTCATCGGCACGACCACCACATCAGGTTTGAACATTTCAAACCTTTCAAATACTTTGCTCGCCGTCGATCAATCCGGAAATGTCATTGCCACCTCCACGGCAAATCTGCTCGCAGGATTCGTGGCCAATGCATACGCATCCTCGACCTTCCCATCGTTCTCATATGCTTCAAGCACGTATGACACGTTTGCATACGCAAGCTCGACCTTTGTGAATTATCCGTATGCCTCCTCCACATTTGTTTCATTCGGATATGCAACAGCAACTTTCGCTTCCACCTCCGGCCTTGTCGCAAACTATGTGCCATATACCGGGGCGACGACGAATGTCAATCTTGGCGCGAACAATTTGACGACCACCGGATACGCCTCCACATCCAATATATATCTGCCGGTCACGACGAGCTCCAATATCGGCATTATATTCAAAGGAGCCAATCCATTCATAAACGATTTCAAGCCGTCAAACAATGATGGCTTCAATACGTTCGTCGGTATCTTTACCGGCAATTTCACCATGGGTTCCACCACCGGAGCGAGCAGTTCCGGTTCGTACAACAGCGCGTTTGGAAACCAATCCTTCCACTCGAATACTACGGGAGGCGCCAACACGGCGATCGGCTATGCCAGTCTGTACAACAATACGACGGGAAGCAACAATACGGCGGCCGGTTTCTCTTCCATGAATTTGAATACGACGGGTGTGCAAAACACCGCGTACGGATATAGTTCTCTCAATGCAAATATAACGGGAAGTTTGAATACGGCGATCGGTTTCAAATCGCTTGGGAGCGCGAGCAGCACCAATGCCAACACGGCCATCGGTTATCAATCCGGATACGGCAATGGAAACAATAATAACAATCAGTCGGTGATCGACAGCCAGATGCTCTTCCTCGGCGCGTACGCTTCACGGGACGCATCGGTTCCTTCCACGACGGCGTTGACAAATGGCATCGCCATCGGAGCCAATGCGACAGTATATGCGAGCAACGAAGTGGTGCTCGGAAGCAGTACGATCACCACGACCATTTTGAGAGGAAATGTCGGGATCGGCACGACATCGCCAAACAACTCACTCTCGGTCAATGGCGGTATAGACGTTGATAATGCCGTAACTGAACCCAATGGTTTTCCCGGTCTCTATATCGGATATGCGACCTCATCAAACACGGCCATCATCGATTCCATCAATCACAATACCAGTTATGAAAGCATGAACATCAACGCCGCCACACTGCGTCTTCAAACAACAAGCGGGGGATCGGTCGGCATCGGCACTTCTAGTTTTCCCTCTGCCCGTCTTGATGTATACGGCACGGGATCGGGAGCCATCGCGAACTTCGCCTCGTCGTCGAACATTTCTGCCCTCTATATTGCTTCAAGCAGTAATGTTGGTATTGGCACAACTATGCCAACCACCGTACTGACAGTGATAGGAACGACCACGACCAGCGGACTTGCCATAAGCAATCTTGCCATTACGGGAGGATCATTCCTTGCCGTCGATGGAAGTGGCAACGTCATTGCCACAAGCACACCTACGGGCGGAACGGGCATTTCAAATGCGTATGCCTCATCGACATTCCCGTCGTTTACATATGCCACTTCAACGTATGTGAATTACGGGTACGCTTCTTCCACCTTCGCTTCCACCTCCGGCCTTGTCGCAAACTATGTGCCATATACTGGGGCGACGGCAGATGTGAATCTGGGCACGCATCAGTTGACGGTGTCGGGAACGTCAACGTTTGCAACAACTTCCGCCACCAAATTCACCACGACCGGCACGACCGCTCTTGCCACTTCGACGATCGCTCAACTTTCTCTCGGTGATGCCCTGACCGGCTCCTTCCTTGCCGTTGATCAAAATGGTTTGGTGACCGCAACTACTGCTCCGCTCTCTGTTGCCGCTGCCGCTCTCACCTACGTTCCATATTCATATGCATCAAGCACTTTTGCATCCACAACCTATGTCATTGCCACCTATGTTCCGTACAATTATGCCTCCTCCACCTTCGTCAATTTCACCTATGCTTCCAACACCTTCGCCACGATCGCCGGCACGGTGACGAACACATACGCAAGTTCCACCTTCCCATCGTTTACATATGCCACATCGACGTTTGTGAACTTCGGATATGCTTCCTCGACATTCCAACCGATCGGCTCGTATGTGACGAATACGTATGCTTCAAGCACATTCCCGACGTTTGCCTACGGCACCTCCACCTACCTCTCGCAAGTTTCGGCAGCTTCCACATACGTGCCGTATACGGGAGGAACTTCCGATGTCAACCTTGGCGCGCACCAGTTCACGGTTTCTGGCACGTCCACCTTGGCAACGACGAGTATTTCCCAACTTTCCCTCGGTGACACACTGACGAATTCCTTCCTCGCAGTCGACCAAAACGGAAAGGTTATCGGAACAACGACGGGGAACTTCGTGACATTCGGTTACGCTTCCTCCACCTTCGCCTCGACTTCATTCGTCGTGAGCAATTTCCCGACATTTGCGTATGCGACGAATACGTTCCCGTCATTCACCTATGCCACAAACACATTCAGCACATATACATATGGAACATCCACGTTCCCAAGTTTCGGTTACGCTTCCAACACCTTCGCCACGATCGCCAATTATCCAACCTACACCTATGCGACCGGTACGTTTGCAACATTTGCGTACGCTACCTCGACTTTCCCGTCGTTCGGATACGCAAGCTCCACCTTCGCTTCCACCTCCGGTCTTGTCGCAAACTACGTGCCGTATACGGGAGCGACGACAGATGTGAATCTGGGCACGCATCAGTTGACGGTGTCGGGAACATCAACATTTGCGACAACGAGTGTTTCGGCGCTTTCCGTTACGGGCACTTCGACAACGCAAGGATTGAATATTTCAAATTTGGCGACAGCGGGAGGATCATTTGTTGCGGTCGACCCGAATGGCAACGTCATCGCCACCTCTGCTCCGACAAGTGGTGCAGGGGTGACGAATGGCTATGCATCTTCCACATTCGTGTCGTTTGGGTACGCAAGTTCCACATTCCCATCCTTCACCTACGCTTCCTCCTCATACCTGCTGCCGGCATATGCTTCATCGACCTTCGCAAGTTTTACGTACGCGTCAAATACTTTTGCCGCGATCGCCGGCACGGTGACGAACTCGTACGCAAGTTCTACATTCCCGTCGTTTACGTATGCCACTTCAACGTATGTGAACTACACCTATGCTTCTTCCACTTTTGCCTCGACATCCGGTCTTGTTGCAAATTATGTTCCATACACCGGAGCAAATGCGAATGTCGATCTGAATAATAAGTCTCTTGCTGATATATCGACGCTTTCTGTCGGCACGACCACGGCACCAGGCGGGGGAGCGGTCGCATTCTTTAATGGCACGGTCGGCCTCGGCACCTCCACTCCCGCCCAGCGTCTCGACATCCAATCAGGCGCCCTCCGCTTCGACTACATGGCTGCGCCACCGGCGCCCGTCATGACCGCCATCGCCACGACGACCGGCACCTTTGCGGCCAACACCACCTACTACTACAAACTGACCTTCTACAACACCCTCGGCCAGTCGATGGCGAGCGCCACGACATCGACCACGACCGACTCCACGCCGGGGGACGTCGCATACCAGTTCACCTTGCCCGTGAGTTCCGATCCGTCCGTGACCGGCAGACGACTTGCCCGATCGACCGACGGCATCACCTGGAAGGACTTCACGCCGAACACGGCGCCTTTCAACAACAACAATGCGGCGACGTTCACCGACAGCGGCAGCGCGCCCTCCGACTCGGCCTTCAATGCCACCTCGACCGGATTCGATTCCGGCAGCATCCTTGCGGGTTCGAACCTCGCTCTGTCCATGGATTCGCTCGGCAACGTGACGAGCAACAACGCCTTTGTGGTGAACGGAGCGGCGGGCGCGAGACGCACGGACAACAACGGCAACCTTGCCCTTGCCGTCGGTGTGAACTCAAGCTACAAGACCGGCCTCTATGTCACGGACAGCTTCAACCAGGATTCCGGCACCGCCCTCATCTCCGCGGTCAACAGCAATACGGCGACCTCCGCTGGCCTCTACCTCGTCCGCACCGGCGTCTCCTACAGTCCGAATTTGACGGCGGTGGCCGCAAGCGGCTGGAACGCCTACATTCAGAACAACACCCTGACGGGATCGAACAATAGCGGCAATATCTTCTCGGTGACGAAATCGAACAATGTGACGAACACCGGCACGAGCGTCGGCCTTGAAACCTACGACTACCTCCAGACGGGCACGACGAGCTTGTCGAACTACATCGGCGTCTATTCGAACGGCCAGTTCGCATCCGGCACGACGACCGTCACAAACCAGTACGATTTCCGGGCCGACAACTTCACGGGCTCGAACGGCACCCTGACGAACCGCTACGGTCTCTACCTCAACTTCACCGCAGCCGCTGGCAGCTCGACGAACGCCTACGGCGTCTACCAGAACGGCACCGACGTCAAGAACTTCTTCAACGGCACGGTGGGCATCGGCACGACCTCTCAAACCGCCCTTCTGACCATCCAGGGAACTTCGACGAAACCGCTCCTCAACATCACCTCGTCGACCACTGCGCCTGCGCTCTATGTCGACCAAAATGGCAGGGTGGGGATCGGAACGAGTACGCCGGGAGCAAGTCTCACCGTTAGCGCTTCCGGCACTGAGCAGTTTGCTAATTTTGGCGCCGGCACCTTGTCGACGGACGCGAATGGAAACCTGACAGTGAGCTCGGATGAACGGCTGAAAAACATCGATGGCAGCTTTACTCGCGGTCTTGAGGCGATCAACGGTCTGAACCCGATCAACTATCATTGGAATGCGACGAGCGGCCTTGATACCGTCAATCAATACACCGGTTTCTCCGCTCAAAATGTCCAAGCGTTCATTCCGGAAGCCGTGGCAACCGATTCACGAGGCTACTTGACCCTCACCGATCGTCCGATCATTGCCGCTCTCGTCAACGCGGTAAAAGAGATCGGGGGAATGATCGACAAAGTTTCAAATGGCATCGCGTACCTGAAAAATATTGTCGCCGAGCAGTTTGCCGTCGGTACTTCGCAGGCGCCAGCCGGCATCACCATGTATGATCAGTCCACCGGCCAGCCGTATTGTCTCATCATGAATAACGGCAATCTGGTCCATAATGTCGGCGCTTGCGGCACACCGACGTCGGCGAGTGCAAATATGCCGACACTGTTTAATCCCGCCACGGACTCGGGATCAAACCCTTCGACCGCCGTCACGGCATCTACATCGACAGCGGCAACAAGCTCCGATCAATCCGCCACGTCCACAATTTCGAGCAGCGACGGCAGCGAGGCGACTTCAACGGACGCAACCTCGACAGAGCCGGTTTCCTCCGCGACGAGCACGGATCAGATAGCGCCGGCCGCGTCGTCTTCGTCCGATACGGTCCCGACTGATGCGTCGACATCATCGTCTCCTGATACTGCCACAACCACTGCGAGTTAATCCGTCCAACCATTTATGATATTCAAGCGAATCTTTCAGATGATCGTCCTCGTCGTTGCGGTACTCGGCGTCATCGGCACTTTGTATTTTCGGGCACAATATGAAGCGATCAAGATGAACCCGAACATCGAAGCTCAAAAGCAGGTGGCGGATCTTGTCGAACAGGTCGGCAAGCTCATGGTTTTGCCTTCAAACGAAACACCGACCGTCGAAGTGATCTCAGACATCAGCGCCCTCGCCGATCAGCCGTTCTTCGCCCTTGCGCAAAACGGCGATGCGGTTTTGATCTACAACACCGCGCTCAAAGCGATCTTATATCGGCCGAGCACGAACAAGATCATCAATGTCGGTCCGATCTCGACGCACCAGACATCGGGCAACAATGCCGCCACGAGTAGCAACCCGACCAATGCGCCGAGAATTTCCTACTACAATGGCACGGTGTCAGGGAGCGCGGCCATCCTGCTTGAAAAGGCCGTGCATGACAGTTATCCCGATTTTGTCACAAGCACCGTTGCAAACGCCGCCCGGAGAAACTATACCAAAACAATCGTGGTGGATATTTCGGACAGTTACGGTCAAGACGCTTCATTGATCGCGGCTCTGTTGCATGCCCAGGTATCAGCTTTGCCGGCCGGGGAAGTCGCTCCGGCCGATACCGACATTCTCGTCATCGCAGGAAAATGATCATGCGTATCAGGCCATCACATTTTTTTTTATTGATTTTGACGCTCTTGACCCCGACCTTTTTTGCTTTTGCCGGCACGATCATCGATCCTGACAAATATGCGTGGAGCAACGATGTCGGTTATATCAATTTTGCAAATGTGATCGTCGGCGACAGCGCCCTCTCGGGATACGCATGGTCCGCAAATACTGGGTGGATCAACTTTGCCCCGACGAACGGCGGAGTGACGAATGACGGCCAAGGCGATCTTTTCGGCTACGCATGGGGATCCGGGCTCGGCTGGATCAATTTTAGCGGAGTCACCATTGATGCGAACGGTCAATTCCATGGTATCGCGACCGGCCCGCTTGTCGGAGAGATCAATTTTGATTGCGCGACCTATTGCAATGTCACCACCGATTGGCGCCATGTTGCCCAGACATCGGGAGGCGGCGGGGGAGGATCCGGTTCCACTTTATTTTACGGTATTCCCCAAAATTTTGGAGTAGGGTACGGAGCCGCGACAAGCGCTCCGGGGACGTCGGCAACAAGCGGAGCGACCGTCATCACGCAAGATACGAACTCCGGCCCCGTGTCGATCAATATTCCGGCAGGCAGTCTGTTTAAAAACATTGTCTTTACGGTGAGCGACGAGCCGCTTGTTCCGGCAAATGCCCGTCTTGTTTTGGCAAACACGCATTTGATAAACAACGCCTTCTATACCATCAGCGCTCGCGATCAGAACAATATGCCGGTCGATACTTTTTCGAGACCGATCGTCATCACGTTGCCGGCGCCGAAAGGTTCCTCGAGCACAAAAACATTCGGCGTCTACTGGCTCAACACCGCAAATGAACAGTGGGTGCTCATTCCCGATGCCGTATTCGCTGGTAACAAGGCGATTTTTGCGACAAACTATGTGACCACGTTTGCCGTTTTTCAGACGATGACGAAGAGCATCAATCCTCAAACCAACACCGTCTCGGCCCCAAGCCTGTCTCTCCCCGCTGGTATTGGAACAACCACATTGCTCTTCCATGCTCCCGCCGCCACCACTTCCTACCAAAATTCCACAAGCGCCCCGTCCACACACCAGGCGGGATCGCTCTGGCAAACGATCCTGAACACGGTCCTGAACAGCAAATTGACGCCAATACTGATCCCGCCAAGCATCAGCTTTATCACGCTCCTTCTGTACTTTGCCTTGTTCAAATGATTGTGAAAGGTTTTTGCTCAAAAAACAAGACTTCTATTTCCCGCCGTATAGGGTATACTGGGACAATGCGAGTTGCCATGCGCCATATCTGGACATATTTTTTGTCCCACATCTTTGAAAGGACAAAGACATTCTCCTCCCATTTCTTGCTCGTGCGCAAAAAGTTTTTCCCTGTTTTTATTCCGCTTTTCTTTCTTTGCATCGCGTCGTTCTCTTTTCATACGGGCACGGCTTTTGCCCAAACGGTACCGAACCCTCCGCAATATCTGACGACCACGCCCGGCAATGCGCAAGTGACGCTCTCGTGGGCGAAGCCGAGCTCCGATGGGGGATCCGCCATCACCCAATATCTTGTCTACGATCGAACGACGGGTTCTTCGACGTTTAGCTTTTTTGGCGCGGTAAGCGCTCCGCAAACGACCTCGACCGTCACCTCTCTCTCAAACGGGGTCCAGTACGATTTTGAAGTTTTCGCCCAAAACGCAGTGGGAACATCCACAGCGTCGAGCATCGTGACATCGCCTGAAACGAGAAGTACCGTCCAGACCGACGAGTTTATCGGTCCATTTTCAAGCTGGAAAAATGTTAAAACGGATTATGGCGCAGTGGGCGATGGCGTGACCGATGACACCGCCGCTATCCAAACCGCACTCAAGGCGCTTGCGACGACCACAAGCGGCCATCCGGTCGCCCTGTATTTTCCTGCCGGAGTGTACAAGATCACCAGCACGCTTCAACTCGGTTCTCCCACGAGCACTTCCGGATCGCCAACCGGCATGAATGGCGCCAATAGTGTCAGCCTGATCGGTCAGGATCCTGCGGTGACCAGCATCGTATGGGGATCTTCGTCCACGACGCAGCCGATGCTTTGGGCCGATGGAATGGATTATTCCAAAATCGATCGCTTGACGTTCAATGGCAACGGAAAAGCCATGGCCGCGGTCGACCAGTCGTGGTCGGGCAATCATAATTATTCCGATGCGCAAGATGAATACGACGATGATTATTTTACCGATGTCGGCGTCGGCATCATGTGCGGATTTTTGGGCAATGAATGCAGCGAACTGAGCATTGAACGATCCCATTTCACCCGCGACAGCATGGCCGGCGTTGCCCTTTTTAACGGCAACGCGCTTGACGTATGGGTCTGGTATTCCACTTTTGACAATGATAATATCGGCGTCACGAACGCTCTCTACGGCAGCAGCACCGTGAACGCAATGGACGGCGGAATCGCCACTACCACGAATACACCCGGTTACAGTATCGGTTTTGGAAGCTTCAAAGTGTATGACAGTATTTTTCATAACTCCACTTCCGCCGATGTTTCGATCGGCAACACGGGAATTTTTTCCTTCAGGAATAATTATTCCGTCAATGCGAATCAATTTTTTACCGGTCCCAAGACCGGCGCGCAAGCCCAGCTGACCATCACGGATAACACTATCCTCGACCCGGTGCAAAATACCGTCATTACCAATGGCAATGTCGGCGAGATATTTCTTGCCGACAATGTCATACGAAGCTTGTCGAGTTCGACCGGTCCGGTCGTCCTGCTCAATAACGACCAACAGGGTTCAGGCATCGTCTCCGTCGGCAATACGTTCACCATCAATAGCACCACTACGAATACCGGCGGTCAGACGATCAGTGTCAACAATCAAACCGTCAATCGCAATACGATCAATCCGACCGAACCGATCTTGCCGGGAACATTTCCAAATTTGAACCGGCAGATCTTTGAGGTTGCGACGGGTTCTTCCGCCTCGACCATTCAGGGCGTCATCAATTCGGCGTTTGCCCAAAATGGCAACAGGCCGGTGGTGCATATTCCGGCCGGCACGTACAATATAAATCAGGGATTGGAAATTCCCGCAAGCGATATCCAGATCGTCGGCGATTCTATCTCGAATACGACGTTGAATTGGACGGGAAGCGGGAGCGGACCGCTCATGAAGGTGGACGGACCGAGCAGAGCGACGTTCAGGGATTTTGGCATAAGTGGGAATAATGTTGCCAACGGTATGGTGATCAACGATGCCGATCAGGTCGGCTCTCGCATCTACATGGATCAAACCCTTTTCTCCGATGACAATGCCGGAGCGGGCACTGCGAACACGGAGCTTTTTGTAAATGGGCTTGATAACACCAACATCGAGCTCCTGGGCGCTGGCGGAGGCGATTTCGTCTTTGTTCCGACCGTTTTTAAGGTGGTTGGCGGTCCCATCTCGTCCTCGGGGGGAACTACAACCGGTAAATTCGATTTCTTCACCGGAACGAGCGGTTCTAATTTCACCACCAATATTTTTGATGTTTCCGGCGGAGCAAATGTGCTCGTCCGCGATCATTGGTTTGAGAACGATGTCTTCTCCACATCCACAACGTATGCCTTTCTCCACGGGCTAACAAACTTTACTTTTGAAGGAAGCAACATAGGCCAGGGAATACACGCGACTCCTCTCATGAATATCACCAGTTTAAACGGCAAGGCAAGTTTTCTTGATGATTCTTTGTCCGGCAGGGTCGTTATCTCCGGCGACGGAAGCCAAGCGAATGTTTTTGGCATGAATCTTGCTGATGGCACCACCAGTCCGTATTTTGTGAACAACGCGTCCCCGCTCGCGACGAGCACGTTGATCAGTTCTCACGATATAAGCACTTCGACGCCAAGCGGAACGACAAGCGCCGCCATCATCACGAGCATGCTGGCCCAGACGCGCAATGAAAGCCCTGAAATGTTGAGTTCTCTGCCTGCCGGGGTCACCGATGTGAGATTTTTCAGATTCCTGGGTAAAAATCTTTTCAATACCATGACGTTCAATGGAGTGACCGTTCCTCCCACGGTTTCCGTGAGCGCTCCCGCCGCAAGCTCAACGGTGTCGGGCACGACCACCATTTCGGTCTTTGCCACGACCACGGCTCCCGCCCTCATCAACGGCATCGCCAGTTCGTCGGTCCAGGTATATATCGACGGCGCGTCCTTCGGCTCGCCGATCACCGCAACCTCGTCTCCGAACACGTATTCGATCGCTTGGGACACGACGGCCGCGACGAATGCGAATCACACCATCTTTGCCGTTGCGACCGACGATTATGGAAATATCTCGACGTCTTCCACGATCACCGTGACGGTGAACAATGCCGCGGGTCTCACTCTTTCCTCCATCGCTTCGTCGACGACAGAGACGACCGCGACCATCACTTGGACCACGAACCTTGCGGCGACCTCCACCGTCAATTACGGTTTGAATTCCAGTTATGGCAGCGCTTCGACATCGGCATCCCTTGTGACGTCCCATTCGATCACTCTTACCGGTCTTGCGATCGGAACGACCTATCATTTCCAGATCAGTTCCGGCACTTCAACTTTGCTTGCGACATCGTCGGACCTGACCTTCAAGACCGCGGCGCCTCCGGTCATTTCAAACATCGCCTCATCAACGAGTCAAACCACGGCGACGATCACCTGGACGACAGATCTTTCTTCCACGTCAACGGTCAATTACGGTTTGAGTTCCGGCTATGGCAGCGCCTCCACTTCCGCCGTGTTCGGCACTTCCCATACCATTGTTCTTTCAGGACTTTCAACGAGTACCGTGTATCATTTTCAGGTCAGTTCGGCCGATGCCGCCGGAGATCTCGCAACTTCTTCCGACCAAATCTTCACCACCGCCAATCCAAGCCCGACTGTTCCGACCGCCCCCATCATCGGCACCGCCATCCCCGGCAACGCCCAAGCGACGGTGACCTACAGTCCGCCGGTCTCAAACGGGGGATCGGCCGTCATTGATTACACGGTCACCTCAAGTCCAGGCAATATTGCGACGACGACGGCAAGCACGACGGGCGCGATCGTCCTTGGTCTTTCAAACGGCACTGCCTACACCTTTACCGTGGTCGCCCGCAATGCCATCGGCACTTCGACGCCGTCCGCATCGTCGAATTCGGTGACACCGCTTGCGCCGCTTTCCCTCTCTTCCATCGCTTCCTCGACCACTCAGACGACCGCGACCGTCACCTGGACGACGAACAATGCGGCGACCTCCACCGTCAATTACGGCTTGACTTCCGGCTACGGCAGCGCCTCGACATCGGCATCCTCGGTCACTTCCCACACCATCACCCTCTCCGGTCTTGCCACATCGACTACCTACCATTTTCAAGTCAGTTCAACGGACGGCAACGGTCAATTCGCCACATCATCTGATCTGACATTCACCACGGCAAGTCCCGCTCCGACCGCGCCAAGCGCCCCCATCATCGGCACCGCCATCCCCGGCAACGCCCAAGCGACGGTGACCTACAGTCCGCCGGTCTCAAACGGGGGATCGGCCGTCATTGATTACACGGTCACCTCAAGTCCAGGCAATATTGCG
>Ga0335085_10001531_pt1 | contig 48029 bp, 50 predicted proteins | sample Lox_Sample_45_FD_206712 | JGI IMG/M metagenome (GOLD analysis project Ga0335085, IMG submission 206712) | Soil microbial communities from Loxahatchee National Wildlife Refuge, Florida, United States - Lox_Sample_4.5 | ecosystem: Environmental > Terrestrial > Soil > Wetlands | place: USA...
CTGTCGTTCTACAAGAAGCGCACGCTCGCGACCGAGTGCTACGACCTGTACCACGATCACTTCGGCCCGCGGTGAAGCAGCTTCATCAGCGCACTGCGTGAGCTTCACAACCGGCTGACGCAGCTCGATGTCGCGGTGGTGGGCATCGAGGCCAAGGAGGAGCCGGCGGTCGAGCTCCCGCCTTCGCTGGAGTACCGGGACTAAGGACCCGCCGGGAGCGAGCTCGACGTGCGGCTTTCGGACGTACGACCGCCTGGATCCGGTCCAGGCGGTGAATTTCGGCGGGGAGAGGCAGCGATCCGGGCCGCTGTTACGCGGCCCGGCCGACGTCTGCATGGGGCGTCGCTTCCACGCGATAGGCCGTCCCACCCGCGATCAGCGAGTAGCGGGGCAGCAGCGCCGTCGAGACGCTCTGGGTCTCGGCGAGGTCGAGGCACGCTTTCTGGCAGCGCACGTCGTGGGGCTTCGCGAAGGCCGAGCACGAGAGGACATCCGACGGGTGGTCGCTCCCGCCCTCGGTCAGGAAGTCCGCCGTTACCCGCCGCTTCGTGACGGGGCAGTAGAAGCCCGTCCGTGATCGTGCCGAGCCGCCCGAGATCAGAGCCGACACCCACAGAAGCGCGACGGCGCCGAAGTATACCCCGACGGGAACCACGACGATCAAGAAGCCCAGCAAGAGGAGAACAGGCAGGACCCATTCCATGACCATCACCTCCCTCACGCGTCGCGGTGTGGCCGCAGCCCGACGCGTACGATGCAAAGGTCGGCCTGCGGGTTCCCCGGCGCAATAGCTCGGCGAGAGCATTTTCGTAGGCCAGACGACACGCCTGGCGGGCTAGGGTGCGTGCCCCAGGCAAATGAGGCGCACAGCTCATTGCCGGCGCGGCGTCCCGGGTGTCAACTGTTGTCAGACGCTGAACAGGGGGGTGAGAACCCGTAGACAGCATCGAGCGAGATGAGGGAGGCAGGATGAGAGTCCCGGCACAATACCGGGACGCGCGGGCGGTAAGCCCGACGCATTGAGGCCCGGATGGCGAACGACCTGCCCCGGGCCTTCTGCTTTCCACCTCTGCACCATGGCCCGGACACCTTCCTTGTCAAAGCGGTCGCACGGTGCTATCTCATCCTCATGATCCCGGTCATCGATCTCGGGCCGTACCTCGCGGGGCGCCCTCACGCCGCCGCCGCCGCGGCGGCCGAGCTCGGGCGCGCCCTGGAGGACGTCGGCTTCTTCATCATCGTGAACCACAGCATCCCGCAGACTCTGATCGACGACACCTTCGCCGAGGCCCGGCGCTTCCACGGCCAGCCCATGGACGCCAAGCTCGCCCTGCGCATGAACGAGCACAACAACGGCTACATGATGCTCGGGCGTTACGCGGTGTGGACCTCGGACGTGAACGCCAACGACAAGCCCGACCTGAACGAGGCGTTCTTCGTCAAGCGCGAGCGCGGGCCCGACGACCCGCTGGTGCGCGCGGGACGGCGCTTCGCCGGGCCCAACCAGTGGCCGGCGGCGCTGCCCGGCTTTCGCGAGGCGGTCCTCGCCTACACCGACGCCGTGGACGCGCTGGGCCGGAAGCTCCTGCCGCTCTGCGCGACGGCGCTCGACCTGCCCCCGTCCGCCTTCGACGACGCCTTCGCCGAGAGCCAGTTCAGCTTCCGGCTCACGCACTACCCGCCGGTGGCGGCCGAGGCCAACCAGTTCGGCATCGCCCCGCACACCGACTCCAACTTCATGACCTTCCTCGCCCAGAGCGAGGTGCCCGGGCTCCAGGTGCGAATGCCGGACGGCACGTGGGTCGACGTGCCGTACGTCCCCGGCTCGTTCGCGGTGAACTCGGGCGACATGATGCAGCGGTGGACGAACCACCGCTTCAAGTCCACGCCGCACCGCGCGCTGCCCCCGGTGGGCCGGCCGCGCTACGCCATCCCCTTCTTCCTGGGGCCGCATCTCGACACCGAGATCGCGTGCCTGCCCACCTGCCAGGGGCCCGGCAACCCGCCGCGCTATCCGCCCATCACCTACGCGACGTATCTCGACTGGTGGTACGACGCCAACTACAACGCCGCCCACCAGCGCGACGTGGCCTGAACAGGAGACGCCCATGAAGGTCGGGATCGCGTTGAACATGCTGACCCAGGACGGGAAACCGGATGCCGCGGTGCTCGCCGAGCACCTGGCCCTGGGGGATCTCGCGGAGCCGCTCGGGTTCGATTCCCTCTTCGCCCTGGAGCACCACTTCACCGGCTATGCCATGTCACCCTCGCCGACCCAGCTCCTGAGCTACTTCGCGGGCCGGACGAAGCGCGTCACGCTCGGCACCGCGGTGATCGTGCTGCCGTGGCACGATCCGGTCCGGATCGCCGAGGAGATCGCATTGCTCGACATCCTGTCGGGCGGTCGCTGTCTCCTGGGGTTCGGGCGGGGCGCCGCGAGCGTCGAGTACGCGGGGTTCCGGATCCCGATGGAGGAGGCGCGGGCCCGCTTCGTGGAGACGGCGCAGATCGTCGTCCGGGCGCTCAGCCAGGACGTCTTCGAGTGGGACGGGGAGTTCTTCAAGATCCCGCGGACGTCGATTCGCCCACGCCCGATCTCCCACCCGGAGCGCCGGATCTACGCCTCGTCGGTGAGCCCGGAGTCGGCCGAGATCATGGCCAAGCTCGGCTTCGGCGTGCTGGTCATCATGCAGAACGAGTGGCCGAAGGCCGCCGAGGACATCCAGCGGTACCGGAAGATCGCGCAAGGCGTCGGCCATGCGCCCCGGCCGCCCATCATCCTCACCAACATCTCGGTCGCGGACAATCGGGACGAGGCCCACGAGCGCGCCGTGACGTATCTCAGCCGCAAGTTCGACTCGATCGACGCCCACTACCACTTCTCGGATGGCCATCTCGCCGCGGTGAAGGGCTACGAGTCCTACGGCCCGACCGCCAAGACCTACGCCAAGATGAAGGACGAGACCTTCCGGCAGAAGGCGACCGACTTCTACGTGAAGATCCAGGTGGTCGGCACCCCCGACGACTGCCTCCAGCAGCTGGCCGAGCTGCAGCGGCTCACCGGCCTCGACCACCTCGTGACCGAGTTCGCCTTCGGCGGGATGCCCCATCACGAGGCCGAGCTCAACATGCGGCTCTTCGCCGATCGCGTCATGCCGGCACTCCAGCGCGATCCCGCGTTCGCGCATCCCGCGGCGGCGGCACCGGGGGAGGCGGCGGCCGGTCAGCGGTCCGACGGTATCTTCGCGCCGGCCTGATCCGATTGCAGTAGGGACGCGGACCGCCTATACTCCCGCATCACGCCCTCTGAGGAGAAGCAGCTGGGCCTCCCGAGGGGGCGACATGCCTGCTCCGGCCCGTCCACGTCCCGGAGCCGTTCGACCGGGCCCTCCCCACGGTATCTGGATCGCCGTGACGACGTTCGTGCCGACCTTTCTCGCCATCGTCGTCGGGATCCCCTACCTCGCAGGCCCGCCCATGGCGAGCCGATCTCCGGTGGGTCGCCAAGGCGACTCGCCGCCAATCCTGTCCCTGCGGGAGCCCGAGAGTGGCCGGGAGATACGGGTCGTGCGGACGGTGGGACTTGCCGATGCGCCGGCGCGGGTGGCTTCGACCCCGACCAGGCAACCCCTGGGGGGCGGGCGAGTCCCGCCCACCCCTTCGGCAATCCCTCGACCTGCGGCCCTCCTGGCGCCTCCTCCGGTTCACACCTGGGCTCGCGGTCCTGCCTTCGCGAGCCGGAACTCCGCCGAGCACTTCGCGACCAGGATGGAGCGTGTGGGCTTTCCGGCCTACGTCCGTCGTGAGGACCGGCCCGAGACGCGCTGGGTCGTATGGATCGGCAATCCTGACTAAGGGCCTGCGGCCTGAACGCGGCTTCGTGCGGGCGCCTCGGCCCACTCGATGCGGGCGCGCTCGCGGAGCTTGACCTTCTGGATCTTGCCGGAGCTGGTCATCGGAAATTCGTCGACGACGGCCACGTGGCGGGGGATCTTGAAGCTCGCCACGCGGCCGCGGCAGTGCTCGATGGCCTCGCGCTCGGTCAGAGTCGAGCCGGGGGTCAGCTGCACGAAGGCGACCGCCACCTCGGACAGCCGGGCGTCGGGCAGCCCGACCACAGCGGCCACCTGGACGGCGGGATGGCCCATCAGGAAGGCCTCGACCTCCATGGGATCGACGTTCTCGCCGCCGATCTTGAGCATGTCCTTGTAGCGGCCGAGGAAGCGCATGTGGCCGTCCGGGCGGATCAGGCCCATGTCGCCGGTGTGGAACCATCCGTCCCGGTCGATGGCCCGGGCCGTCGCCTCCGGCTTCTTGTAGTAGCCCTGCGTGACCATGTAGCCGCGCACGAGGATCTCGCCCGGCACGGCCACCGGCTGGTCCGCCCCCGTCTCGGGATCGACGATCCGCACCTCGTATCCGGCCCCGGGGTAGCCGTTCGCCTCCACGCACTGCTCCTCGGTGGAATCGAGGAAGGAGAAGGTCACGCCGATGCCGACCTCGCTCATCCCGAAGCCGCTCATGAGATTGCCGAACGTGTGACGGGCCCGGCGCGCGATCGGGATTGAGCTCGACATGCCCGTGCCGCAGATGCCGGTGCGTACGCTGGATACGTCGCGGGGCTGTCTCTCCTGGGCGTCGAGCAGCTCCTTGAAGTGTGTGTCGAAGCCGTGGATGATCGTCGCCTTCTCGCGCTCGATGAGCTCGAGGGCCTCGGCGCCGACGAAGGTCTCGGTGAGCACCTGGCGGGCTCCCCTCGCCAACGACATGATCGGCCCCTCGATGAAGCCGAAAGCGTGGAAGAGCGGCAGGTACATGAGGATCGTGTCGTTGACGGTGATCCCCATGCGATCGCCGTGGTCCCACGCGTTGCGGATGACCCGGTGGCTGTGCAGCGCGCCCTTGGGGAACCCGGTGGTGCCCGAGGTGTAGAAGATGAAGGCACTCTCCTCGGGATCGACGGCCCGGGCGCGCTCCGCGAGCGCGGCGTCACTCACCCGACCGCCGGCCTCCAGCATCTCGCGCCAGGCGACGGTGCCGGCGGGCGAGCGGTCGGAGAGCGCGACGACCTGGCGGAGGGCGGGGCAACGCGGGTCGGGGCGGGCGGCCAGCCCCGGCACCACCTCGCGCATCATGGCGAGGTAGTCCACCGGCCCCGACCGCTCGGCGATGATCACGGCGACGGCGTCCGACTGGCCGAGGACATACGCCGTGTCCTCGGTCCGGAAGCGGGTGTTCACGGGCACGAGGACGGCGCCGATCTTCATGATCGCGAACATGGCGTCGATCCACTCGGGCCGGTTGACCATCCAGAGCGCGACCTTGTCGCCGGGCGCGATGCCGAGCTGGAGCAGACCCTTCGCGGCGGCGTCGATGCGCGCATCGAGGTCGGCAAAGGTCCAGCGCCGCCCCTGGAACGCGAGGGCTTCGCGAGCGCCCCACTGCCGAGCCGCGCGCTGCGGCAGGAGCCCGATCGTCTGCTGCTCGTACCAGAGCGCCATCGCGGTCCGCTCGGACGGCGCCCTACCCGATCGCGCGCAGGACCTGGCCGCCGGTCTCCACCGGCTTGGCGTCCACGAGGATCACCGCCAGCACGCAGGGGGCCGTTCCCGAATTGACCCAGTTGTGGATGGTGCCTCGCTGCACCATCACGTCGCCGGCCTTCAGGTGCACCACCGAGCCGTCCAGCTCCATGTCGATCTCACCGGCCATGACGACGATGTAGTCGATGGAATCCGTCCGATGATTGCGGGCCGCGACCCCCGGCGCGAACTCGATGACCCGGAATATCGTCCCGTTCGGTAGCGTGGTGCCGGTCTTGCGCAGGCCGGCGTCGATGCTCCCGTCGTTGTTGGCCGGGAAGCCCTCCGTCGTCCAGATGTTGCAGACGGTCGCCCCCGGCCGACCGGTGAACACGTGCTTCGGGACCTCGTCGATCATGACGACCGCCCGGCCGCTCTCGTCGTGCCCCGTGATCACCCGTCGCACCTGCAGTGCCATGATCTGCCTCCCTGGCGTCGATTTCAGGACGTCGGCATCACCCCGAGCTGCCGCAGGAGGTGGCCGGTGTCCCAGTAGATCCAGTCGTGCACGGCCTTGCCCTGCTTGATCTGACTGACCGAGCAGCCGCGCGTGATGGTGCGCCGGTTCGTCGGCTTGATGCCCATCAGCTCGCCCCGGTGCGTGCCGGTGGCCGTCCAGCGGGTCGTGACGAAGTCGCCCTCGCCGAAGATCTGCTCGATGTCGAAGCGCAGGTCCGGGAAGGCGCTCACGTACATCTGCATGAACTGCCGGCCGGCCTCGCGGCCGGTGAGCGGCGCCGGGAGCGTGTCGCTCTCGACCATGTGCTTCTCGTCGAGGAGCTTCACGTACCGGTCGGGATCGTGCTTGTTCCAGGCCTCGAAGACGTGGCGAACGATCTGGATGTTGTCCTGTGAGGTCATCGGACCCTCCTGATCGGGTTCATCGGTCAAGGCGGTAGCGGCATGGTGAGCCCGCCCCGGAACCTTGTCAACACTGCCCCTTGGGCCCGCGTTTGTAATATTTACACGGAATTCTTACTCGACCCCGCCCACCCCTGCGCGTATCCCGGTCGTAACCTCGCGGCAATAATGAGAAGTCACTCCGGCACACATGTTGCTTGACTGGGCCCGTCTCAACGCGACGGGTGCGGGCGTTGAAGGCTGCAGGGGTCCCGACGCGGAGGTGGCTTATGAATGTCTACGATGAGCTCTGCAACTTCGCGCTCGGTCACCGGTCATGCGGCCGGATCCAAGTGCACGTCGAGCCCGCGACCCAGCGGCGCTACCGGGTGCTGTTGAGCTGTAGCTGCGGTAACGAGTTGCGACGGTCAGTGACTCAGGAGGATGCCAGCGCGGACTTGCTGGACTCCGAGCACTTGCTGTTCCCCAAAGGGACGCCCCGCGCGACCAGACGTCGTAGCCCCCGCCATGGAGTTGCGCCGTCTCGCGTTCGACGCCCCTCTGCGTCCAGGCCACTTGGCCTGGGCGTGGACCATGGCGCGGTTGTCGCTGCTCCATCCCTGTCGTAGCCAGAGATTCTTTCCGCTCCTCGCCGGCCCCCGGCCGCGCGCATCGCCGTTCGGATCCTCCCGCGCGCCAGCGCACTGCCATCAGCGGCGGGACACGAGGTGAAATTCCAGGAACGCGGCGTCGCGGCTCAGGACAGGAAGGTCGCTCAGCAAGATCCCATCGGCGGTCACCGCGACTTCGGCGGGTGGCTCGGTCGCGGGTGGTGAACCGCGTTCGATCAGCCGGGGCGGGGGAGGAGCGTGTCCCACGACCACACCGTCTCGAGGCCGCGCCAGGAAGGTGAGCGTCCAATCGAGTGGCTGGCTGAAAGCTCGAGCACTCCACGCGGGTGAGACAAACGCATCCGGGCTCACGCACGTCGCCATATCGAAAACCGCCGCGCCGGTGTCAGCCTCCATCTGGGGCAGGCACCGCCACTCCCCGACTCGGAGCCACCGGATCTCCTCGGCGCTTGCGTAGCGCGTCGACCCGTTCCATCGTTCGAGGCGCACCTTGACATGCGTCACCTGCACCCTATCGGTAAAGTTCTCGGTCCACCGGCCCGTCTCGTCGACCACGCTAAAGGTCCAATCGCTGCGAAGCGACGAATAGCCGGTGGCGTAGTTCCCCTCGTTCGATGAATTCGGGGGGATCTTCACGCATCGAGGAGCACGTGCCGGATCGCGCGGGACTTCGCCGCGACAAGTGCGCCAGTCGAGCAGCGCGTCGAGATGAGCCTGATCGCACTCAATGTCCGTATCCGGCGTGCCGGTCCGCATCGTGCACGCCTCCTCGCCGAATCGGAGGGGCCGACTCACCACGCGCTTGCTCCCGACGACCTTGACGTGGGGACGGATCTCGAGTGGTATGTGGAACGTGCCGGGACGCATGTCTGCCGAGGTGCGTCGCGGATCCTGCGGGTCGACCACCTCGAGACGGAAGGTCGCGTCGGCGGGCGCCCTGATCGTGCAGCCGATGACGGTCATCGGGAAGAGTGACCTGGTAAGGTCGCTCGTCGGCGCGCATTCCGAGGGCGTGAGAACCGTGCGCGAGTCACATTGCTCGTCAAGGCCGATCGGCGGACTTCGTGGGTCGCGACGGGCCGAACCGTCCACGCAACTCACCAGAGCGACCCCCACGAGATCACGAACGAACACAGCCGGGTGCCTCTCGCTGTCGAGGACGTAGCCATCCCACGCCAGGAACTCCCGCGTCACCGGTTGCACTAGCCCGCGCGCGTTCGCGGTGAGACGCTTGGTCTGGCGCTCGGTGATCTGCTGCGAGTACGGCCCATCGGTCAGCTGAGGCCGGTCACCGTTGAAGCGCGGTTCGTAGACCAGGACCTCCCATGACAGTGAGAGATCCTGCCCGCTGGTCCACAAAACGTCGGCGGCCTTGAACTCCCCCAGCCGTTCCCGACTGATCTCCTTGGGAAAGAGCGGACTGATCAGCGACCTGCCCTCAGGACCCCCGTCGCTGAACACCTCCCTCGCTTGCGTTCCCTGCGGGAACTCGAGCGGACCCAGATCCGCGCGGATGCGTTCGCTGAAGCCCACGCCCGTGAACCCGACGGAAGCTTGCTCCGCGCATCCACATAACCAGAATCCGAAGATGACGAGCAGCACGAGCTCTCGAGCTGTACTGGGTGACATGCGCCTATCCTATAACGACTGCGGGACCTTGCGGCGGCTCGCCGCCGCGCCCTGACTGGCCCCGTGCCTTTACACCGGCGGCGATCTCAGCTAGGCTTGCGCGGCGCTCGGGACACGTGTCCCCGGCCGCTCCGGAGAACCACGAGCCAGGGGGGAGATCATGCGCATCACGGCCGCCGTCCTCCACGACGTCAACAAGCCGTACTCGATCGAGCCCGTGGACCTGGACCCGCCGCGGCGCGGCGAGGTCCTCGTCAAGGTGGGCGCGGCCGGTGTCTGCCGCAGCGACCTCCACTTCCAGAAGGGCGAGGCGACCATCGCCCTGCCCGCGGTGCTGGGGCACGAGGGCTCGGGCACCGTCCTGGCGGTGGGCGAGGGCGTGACCCTGGTCAGGCCCGGCGACCGCGTCATCCTGAGCTTCGTGCCCAACTGTGGCCACTGCCCCTCGTGCGAGACCGGGCGGCCCTACCTCTGTGACGAGCACGCGCGCACCACCGGCAAGCTCTTCGACAACACCTCGCGGCTGCACACCCTCGCCGGCCAGGACCTGACCCACATGGGCAAGGTGGCGTGCTTCGCCGATCACGCGGTGGTTCCCGAGGCGGGCTGCATCCCGGCGCCCGCGGGCCTCGACTTCCCGCAGATGGCGCTCATCGGCTGCAGCGTCACCACGGGCGTGGGCGCGGCGGTCTTCAATGCCGGCGTGGAGCCGGGCGACAGCGTGGTGGTCATCGGCTGCGGCGGGGTGGGCCTCAACGTGCTGCAGGGCGCGCGGCTGGCCGGGGCCACGACCATCGTGGCCGTCGACGTCAAGGGGGCGGCGCTCGACTTCGCGCGGAAGTTCGGGGCGACCCACACCGTGAACGCGCGCACCGAGGATGCGGTCGAGCGCGTGAAGGCCATCACCGGCGGAGGCGCGCACTGGGCCTTCGAGGCCTATGGCGGCGGCGCCACCACCCGCATGGCCGTCGACATGCTGAGAAAGCGGGGCACCGCGGTCATCGTGGGCATCGCCCCGATCGGGGACAACGCGACGATCGAGCCGCTGGTCATCACGCGTATGGAGAAGACCATCCGCGGCTGTTACTACGGCACGGCCCGCCCCCGCCAGGACATGCCACGGATCGCCGACTGGTACCGCCGCGGCCTGCTCGACATCGACGGCCTGGTGACGCGGCGCTACGCGCTGGCCGACATCAACCGGGCCTACGAGGATCTCGACACGGACGCCGTCGGCCGCGGCGTCATCGTCTTCTGAGCGGACGCGCGATGGCGATCACGAGCGCCCCGATCATCTCCGCCGACTCGCACATCACCGAGCCGCCCGACACGTACACCGCGCGGATCGACGCGCGCTTCCGCGATCGGGCGCCGCGCTTGGTCCGCGACGCCACGCGCGGTGATCTCTTCGTCATCGACGGGCTCGACAAGCCGATCCCGATGGGGCTCATCGCCGCCGCCGGCAAGCCCGCCGAGGAGCTCCGGATGTTCGGGGCCCGGTTCGAGGACCTGCACCGCGGCGGCTGGGATCCGGAGGCTCGCCTGGCGGACCAGGCCCGCGACGGCGTCAGCGCCGAGGTGATCTATCCGACCGTCGGCATGATGCTCTGCAATCATCCGGACTTCGACTACAAGCAGGCGTGCTTCGACGCCTACAACCTCTGGATCGCCGAGTACTGCGCCGCGCACCCGGACCGGCTCCTCGGCATCGGGCAGACCGCGATGCGCTCGGTGGAGGACGGCATCCGCGATCTGCGGAAGATCCGGGGGCTCGGGCTGCGCGGCGTGATGCTTCCCGGCAACCCGGCGGTGGCCGACTACGACGACCCGGTCTACGCGCCCTTCTACGAGGCGGCGGTCGACCTCGGGCTTCCGCTCTCCTTCCACATCCTCACGAGTCGGCAGGACACGTTCAAGGTCCGCGGGCCCAAGCTCAACGCGTTCATGTCGATCATCCGCGGCTGCCAGGACCTCGTCGGGGCGTTCGTGCTGGGCGGCGTGTTCGAGCGCCATCCGCGGCTGCGCCTCGTGTGCGTCGAGGCCGACGCGGGCTGGGTGCCGCACTTCATGTACCGCATGGACCACGCCTACGATCGGCACCGCTACTGGCTGCCGGCGGGCACGCTGACGAAGATGCCGAGCGAGTACTTCCGGGAGCACGTCTACACGACGTTCCAGGACGATTGGGTGGCGTTCCAGGTCAAGGACCTGTGCAACATCCGCCGGCTGCTCTGGGCCAACGACTTCCCGCACAGCGACTCGACGTGGCCGCGCTCGCAGGAGCTCCTCGCCAAGCACGCGGCGCACCTGACCGAGGCCGAGCTGAGGCTCGTGCTCCACGACAACGTCGCCGAGCTCTACGGCCTGGCGGAGGTCTGAGCGATGGACTTCGATCTCGCGATCCGCGGGGGCACGCTCGTCGACGGCACCGGACGTCCGGGCGTGCGCGGCGACGTCGGAGTCCGGGACGGTCGGATCGCCGCGCTCGGCGATGTGAAGGGCACCGCCGCGCAGACGATCGACGCCGACGGGCTCGTGGTCGCGCCTGGCTTCATCGACGTCCACACGCACTACGACGCGCAGGTCATGTGGGACCGGATGCTCACGATCTCACCGTGGCACGGCGTGACGACGGTCGTGATGGGCAACTGCGGCTTCGGCGTCGCGCCGACGCGCCCCGACCACCGCGGGCTCATCATGCGCACGCTCGAGAAGGTCGAGGGCATGAGCCTCGCCGCGCTCGAGGCGGGACTCGGCGAGGCGTGGCCGTTCGAGACCTTCCCCGAGTACCTCGACGCGGTCGAGCGCCGCGGTACCGCCCTCAACGTCGCGGTGCTCCTCGGCCACACCCCGCTCCGGCTCTACGTGATGGGCGAGGCCGCGACCGAGCGGGCGGCGACCGCGGAGGAGACCGCGCGCATGCGGGCCCTCGTGCGCGAGGCGATCGACGCCGGCGCGATCGGGTTCGCGACCTCGAAGGCCTCGACGCACATCGGCTACGCCGGCAAGCCGGTGCCGAGCCGGGCCGCCCACTTCGCGGAGATCGAGGCGCTCGCCGGCGCCCTCGCCGACGCGGGGCGCGGCATCGTCCAGGCCACGGTCGGCCGGGACCTGTTCTTCAAGGAGTTCGAGACCCTCGCCCGGGCGACGGGACGACCGGTGACCTGGACCGCGCTCCTGGCCGGCATGATGGGCCCCGGCTCCCATCGCGATCTGCTCGAGAAGTCACGCGCCCTAGTCAGACAGGGCTTGAAAGTCGTCCCCCAGGTCACGTGCCGGACGCTGAACTTCGAGTTCCAGTTCAAGGAGCCGTTCATCTTCGAGAGCATGTCGGTGTTCAAGCCGATCTCGGTCGCGGACTTCGCGGGCAAGGTCCGCCTCTACGGCGACCCCGAGTTCCGGCGCGCGTTCAAGGAGAGCTTCGACCGGCCGCGGACGGGTGCCGTGTTCGCGGGGCTGAGCTGGGCGCGGACCTGGATTTCCTGGTACCCGATCGACCCGTCGCTGGAAGAGCGCACGGTGGCAGAGGTCGCGGCAGAGCGCGGCGTGCACCCGATCGATCTCGCGCTGGACATGGCCCTCGCGACGAATCTGGACGCGCGCTTCCGGATGGCGGTCTTCAACCACGACGAGGACGAGGTGGCCGAGCTGCTCGCCGAGCCCGACACGGTGCTGGGGCTGTCCGACGCGGGCGCCCACGCGAGCCAGCTCTGCGACGCCTGCTTCTCCACGTACCTGCTGAGCCGCTGGGTCCGCGAGAAGCAGGCGATCGCGCTACCGGAGGCGATTCGCATGCTCACCACGCGGCCGGCGGAGGTGTTCGGCATCACCGACCGAGGGCGCCTCGCCGTCGGCCTCGCCGCCGACGTCGTCGTGTTCGATCCGGCCACCGTGGGCGCCAGCAAGCTGCGCCGCGTGCACGATCTCCCGGCCGGCGCCGATCGCCTCGTGGCCGACGCCAGCGGGATCGAGGCGGTGATCGTGAACGGCACGCTCGTCCGTCGCGGCGGGCGCGACGCGGTCACCCCGGACGGGGCACTCCCGGGCGCCCTGCTGCGGAACGGAAGCGCGCGAGCGATGACCCGGTAGCGGGGACGGGCGGCGGCGCGCGCGTCCCGGCATGCCCGCCCTACGTGGGAATGGCCACCCGCCTGAGCAGATCGAGCGTGTCGAGCAGCTTGCCGGCCCCCCGGACCACGCAGGTCAGCGGATCCTCGCTGATCGTGATGGGGAGAGCCGTCTCCTCGTGGAGCAGCTGATCCAGGCCGCGGAGCAACGCGCCCCCGCCCGTCAGCGTGATGCCCGTGTCGACCATGTCGGCAGCCAGCTCCGGCGGCGCCTGCTCCAGGCAGGCGTGGACCGCCGCCACGATGGCCGCGACCGGCTCCCGGATTGCCTCCCGGATCTCATCGCTGGTGACCACGATGCGATTCGGGAACCCTTCGATGAGATCGCGCCCCTTGACCTCCATCTTCTCGCTTTCGGTGCCCGACGAGGCCGCGGAGCCCAGCGTGATCTTGACCGCCTCGGCCTGGCGCTCCCCGATCAGCAGGTTGTAGGTCCGCCGCATGTACTGGATGACCGCCTCGTTCATCTCGTCGCCGGCGACTCGAAGGGACTTGCCGTAGACGATCCCGGCCAACGACATGACCGCGACCTCGGTCGTGCCCCCGCCGATGTCCACGATCATGTGGGCGCCCGGGGCCTCGATCGGTAGGCCAGCCCCGAGGGCCGCGGCCATCGGCTCCTCGATCAGGTACACTTCCCGGGCGCCCGCTTCCCGGGCCGAGGTCCGAACCGCGCGCTTCTCGACCTGCGTGATCTCGGACGGCACACTGAGCACGACGCGCGGATGGACGAGACTCTGGCGGCGATGGACCTTGCGGATGAAGTAGTTCAGCATCTTCTCCGTGATATCGAAGTCGGCGATCACGCCATGCCGCAGCGGACGGAAGACGCCGACCGAGCCGGGGGCCCGACCCAGCATGGCCTTGGCCTCCTCGCCGACTGCCAGCAGCGAGAGATCCTTGTGGCTGACGGCGACGACGGACGGCTCGTTCAGGACGATGCCCTCGCCCCGCACGTACACCAGCGTGTTGGCCGTACCGAGATCGACGGCGAGGTCTTCCGAGAACATCTGGGCCAGTGCCCGCAACACCATGGTCAGGCCGGGCGGCGTCCTCGACGCCGCCGAATCTCACGAAGGAGCGCCGACATGCTCGGCCGGTCTTTCCGTGGACCGAGCGGCGCGGGCCTGCGTCGAGCGACGTTCGGCAGCGACGAGCTGTGATGACAGACGATGCAGTACTCACCTTCCATCGCCACGCACTCCTTGAGCGAATGCTCACAGGGCGTGTCGGCTTTGCAGGCGATGCACATGGCGGGTTTGGGCCGAGTCTATCGGCCCTGCTCCCCTCTCACCTCGTCTCGGACCCCGACCGAGATGAGCAAGGCGCGTTCCAGGCCTGGGGTGCGCAATGCGGCTGGGCACTTACCGCGACGGTCGAGGCACGAGGCGGAGAAACCTATTGGCGGCTATGGGTAACGAATCACCAACTCCGGCCGCGTGGAGCTCCCTGAAAAAACTGCACCGGACGGTTGATCAGGGTCTCGCGATGAGCTCGCCGGGCAAGAGCGACGCGCATGCCATCACATGCGTGATGGCGTCGGTATCGTAGTCGTCGTGCGACCGATAGCCGGAAAAGTATGCGTTCAGCCGGTCGACCCGGTCCATCCGGGCGCCGACCGCCTGCAGACCGATCGAGACCCCGTAGTTCGTGAAGGCGAACCTGACGTGCCGTTGGCCCGGCGCCCGGCAGAAATAGCCGGGCGGGTCCACCCACATCGACTCGAGCGTGGCGAGGGCCCGCCCCCGTTGCACGACCGCCCACGGCTCATCCGGAAAGAAATGCGAGAGCCAGAGCATCATGCCGAGGCCCAAATCCTGGGTGATGTGCAGCGCTCGATAGCTCGCCTCCACGAGCTCCTGCATCTCGCCGATCGGTCCAGCCAGGTCGCCGGGATCGAGGAGCCGGTACACGACGTAGCCGTGGAACGCGTCGAGGGCGCCGAACCCGTACCCGGGGTACGGGCCGCTCAGATCCTCGCGCATCTTCCAGGTGACGCCCATCCCGCGGACCACGAACCGCGGATGAATCGCCCGCACCAAGGCCACCGCGCGGTCGTGGTGGCGGTGCCGGACCGCGCCGAGCCGGCCGAGCGCGAATAGCCACATCGCGAGGTAGTGGAAGTACTGCCCGTCGCGGTCGGGTGCCTCCCCGATGCGAATCCCGACCGGCCGGCCGAGGACGCGGTCGACCTCCGCCACGACCCACTCGGCCTGATCCAGGTACCGCTCATCACCGAGGACCCGATAGAGGGAGACGAGCAGGACCACCCCGAACGCGTCCGTCCACAGGTAGCGCAGGCCGTTCGGCCAGGTTCGCTGCTCGCGCATCCAGCCGAGGCGCGCGAGGACGAAGGGCAGATCCCGAGTCACGGGCGCTACACCCCGAAGGGGTACGTCTCCGGCATCCCGGGCCGCCGAGCCCCGCCGAGGGGGGTGACGGCGGCGGTCTGGTCGAACCACACATACTCGTCGAACTGACCCGGCAGGCTGGCTTGGAAGTAGTGACTGGCCAGCTCGCTCTCCGGCCGATAGATCACTCCGATGGCGCGCTCGAGACGCGGGGGCCGCAGCTCCTCGCGCACCGCCTCGCGGGCGGGGTACCGCAGCGCAAGCAGGAAGGCGGGCACCGTCGCGTCGTGGCAGAGGCGCTCGTAGCTCTGCGCCCGGGCGGGACGCACGTCCTTGATCTCCAGCGGCGCGTCCCATTCGGAGGCCGCCGCGACCGTCCCGTGGTCGGTGCCGAAGCCCACGAGATACGCAGCGTCTCCGTGCGCGGCCCGGCACAGGTGACCGACATTGTGCTCCCCGCGCGCGGCCATCTCGGTCGCCGCCGCGTCACCGACGTGCGAGTTGTGCTCCCAGACCACGATCTTGCTCTCCGGACCGTGAAACTCGAGCAGCGACTCGAGGGTGTCGAACATGTGCTGATCGCGCAGGTTCCAGGAAGCGGTGGAGCCATAGTAGAGCGCCCGGTAGTAGCGCTCGGCATTGGCCACGAGCCGGGCGTTCTGGGCCGCGTCCAGGAAGCGCTCCCCGTCCCGCCGGCCGTACTCGAGCCGTCGGGCGAGCAGGTCGCGGAGCGCGGCGATCACGTCGCCCTCGCACGTCCGGTACCGCCCCGACAGCGCGGCGCGCCCATACGTCGCCGGGTCCCGTTCCCACGGAGTGAGACACCCGTAGCGCCGCCGGGCCACCGACGCCGCGGACGGATCCACCTGGTCCAGGTAGCCGATGACCGCCGACGCCGACGCGTACAGGCTGTAGAGATCGAGCCCGTGAAAGCTCACGTGGCGCGTGGGATCCCGGACTTCGCCGTTGTGGTGCCGGAGCCATTCGACGAACTCATGAACCTCACGGTTCCGCCACATCCAGGTGGGAAAGCGGCTGAAGGCGATCTCCCCGCTCGTCGACGCGGCGGGGAGATGGCGCACGTACCGGTCGATCCGAGCCGCGTCGGGCCAGTCGGCCTCGACCGCGACGGCGCGGAATCCCCGCCGGGCGATCAGCTCGCGCGTGATGCGGGCCCGCATCCGATAGAACTCCGACGAGCCGTGGGTCGCCTCGCCGAGCAGAACGATCCGCGCGTCGCCGATACGATCCAGCAACGCATCGAGCTTGACCGACTCGATACCGTCGATCGACTCGGCGGTCTCCCGGAGCAAGGCCGCAATCGACCGGGCGCGGCCGCTCTCTCCCACCGACGAGGGCTCTCCCCAGCCCTGGGCACCGATGAGCGGGACGAACTGCACCGGACCGAGATCCTCCTGCCGATACTCGCTCCCACCGGTGCGGGTCACCCGCACGAGCTGCTGCGCCCGCGGCGTGGCCCCGATGGGGATGACCAGCCGTCCGCCGATGGCCAGCTGGGCTCGGAGCGCGTCGGGAACCGACGGTCCGCCCGCGGCGACCACGATGGCGTCGTAGGGCGCCTGCGCTTGCCACCCGAGCGTGCCGTCGCCGTGGAGCACATGGACGTTGTCGAAGCCGAGGTCCTCCATTCGCCGCCGCGCCAGCTCGGCGAGCGCCTCGTGGCGCTCGATCGCGTACACCTCCGCGGCGATCCGCGAGAGCACGGCGGCGGCGTAGCCGGAGCCGGCTCCCACCTCGAGGACTCGGTCGTGCGGACCGAGGGTCAGGGCGGCGGCCATGAGCGCGACGACGTAGGGCTGAGAGATCGTCTGGCCTTCCTCGATGGGAAGCGGCGTGTCCTCGTAGGCGAACTCGATCGACGAGGCCGGCAGGAACAGCTCCCGCGGGACCATTCGCATGGCCTCGAGGACCGCGTGATCGACGATCCCGCGGGCGGCAATCTGCTCCTGCACCATCTCGACGCGTCTCTCCGCGAAGCTGTCCAAGCGACCACCGTCCTTCCTCTCCATGGCCGTGCAAGCTCGGTGCCGCAGCTCCGGTCGCCGAAGTGGGCGATCTCGTTCGCATGCTCGGTGTCGAGACCCGAGCCGACTGAGGCGGGGACGGGACGCCCTGTGGCGGCGTCACCTCACGGCGGGCGGCGGCTTTCGGCGGCGCGTCGCGAACACGCATTGCGTGACGCCTGCTTGCCGAGCATGCGCCTCTGGCAGCAGCATTGCTTTGATCGAGCGGAGGGCCTGGCCACGCGACTCCGGTGTCGCACGAGGAGGACATCATGAGCAATATCCCGAGGCGGGAGATGGACGCTGAGGCGCAGAGACTGCTCAATGACTTCATGACCCATCTCGACCGGACGGTGCCGCAACCGGAGCCGGCCGAGTGGCCCCGGCTGTACGAGTTCATCCTCCATGTCACCGGGCGCCAGGCGCCCTCCGCCGAGACAGTGGGCCACGCATTGGTTCAGGCGGGGCTGGATTGGGACGAGATCGAGCCCTACGTCATCTTCTACCGGCGTGCCGTCGAGCTCCTCGAGCGAGCGCGGGAAAAGGCGGGTATCACAGGAGTGCCGCCCGCGACTCGGACGGCGACGAAGAAGCGACCTCCCGCCGCGAGGCGGAGAAGGCGGTGATTCCTACCTCACCCGCCGCGACGCGGGCGCCGGCCTCTCCGAGACACCCGCGGGGCCGACGGGACGCGTGACGGGCGCGCCGTGGCCTTGCGCCCTTGCTTGTACGCCACGATCTCGCGCGCCATCAGGACGACGAGGCCCCGAGCCACGGGCCCGGCATCACGCGCGCGATCGCCTGCCGCATCGCCGACTGCGTGCAGCACGTCGTCGACCAGCTGCCGCGCCTGCGTGACCTGTTCCTTGACGTGCGGCCTCGCGGCCGACCCCATGTCCGCGAGCTCGTCCCACGCGTCCAGCAGGATGCCGGGGTCCGTTCGAATGTGCTCTCGCACCGCCGCCCAGACCGTTTCCGGGACGCCGCTGGTCTCCGTGATCAGGTTCCAGACGATAGCCACCAAGCCATCCATGCTCGCGCCCTCGAATGCGCCCCCAGCGTCCTGCGTGCTCAGCGGCGGTGGACCTCCGTATCGGCGATAGCCTGGGCGAGACGCGCCCGCTCCGCGGCCTCGCGGCGCTGCCGCTCCCTGATCTGGGCGACCTCGAGCCCCAAGGCATGCAAGACCATCTCGGCCTGGGGAAGTGACAGGGCCGTGGCCAGCCACTGGCCGGACGGCTCGCCGATGCCGAGTTCGACATGGTCTCCGGACGGGCCCACCTGCACCGGCATCTCCGGTCTCTGCGTTTCGATTCGCATGACCACCCATGGTGCAAACGAGGTGCCGTGTAGGCGAGGGCGAAGAAGGACGAAAGGTCGCGGGGTTGCTCCGGGTCCGAGAGAGAGAGCCCAGCCGAGGTGATGATCCGGGACCCCACCCGAGGAGGCCGCGCCTCAGTCCGATTACTCCCGGAGAACCCGGCAAGATGCATCGCGCGCGGGGCGCTTGTCTGTAGTAGATAAGGACATCCAAGACGGTGATGGAGGCGAGCGATGCGACTGGACGGGAGGGTGGCCATCGTCACGGGCGCGGCCAGGGGAATCGGCGCCGCCATCGTCGGTGCATTCGCGCGCGAGGGGGCCAAGATCGCAGCGCTCGACCTCGACGCCCGCGGCGTCGAGGTCGTCGCGGCGTCGCACTCCGCGCGAGGCGGCCAGGTGATGGCGCTCCGGGCCGACGTGACCAGCTCGGCAGACATCGGCCGGGCGGTCGACGCGATTCTGGGGCGCTGGGGCCGGATCGACATCCTCGTCAACAACGCGGGCGGCTTCGCGGTGCTCCGCCTCACCGAGGAGATCGGCGAGGACGAGTGGCAGGCGATCCTCGCGTCGAACCTGACCAGCGTGTTTCTCTGTTCGAAGGCCGTGCTACCGGTGATGAAGCGGCAGCGCTATGGGCGGATCGTGAATCTCGCGTCGGTCGTGGGCCGCGGCGGCGCGGTCCGCGTCACCTCTCACTACGCAGCCGCGAAGGCGGGCGTCATCGGCTTCACCCGTCACCTGGCGCTGGAGGTCGGGCCGGACGGCATCACGGTGAACGCGGTCGCACCCGGCACCACCGCCACCGAGCGCGTCTTGAACGTGCGGACGCCCGAGGAGACCCGGCGGGTCGCCGAGGCCATTCCGGTGCGCCGACTCGGCGAGCCGGCGGAGATCGCGGAGGCCGTGGTGTTCCTCGCCTCGGAGAGCGCAGCCTTCATCACCGGGGCCACGCTCGATGTCAACGGCGGCCAGATGATGGCGTGAATGAGGAGCCCATGACAACTCGTCCAGACCTGCCCTCGATCATCGCGGCGGCTACCGGACCGCGAGACCTGCGCCTCCGGAACGACCTCCGCGAGCCCGGCTGGATGTTCCGGGAGCTGCGTACTCTCAATCGTCATCGCGTGGTCGGACTCGTGACCCCGTACCGGCAGTTCGAGAGCGCTCGTGATCTCGAGGCGGAGATCCGGGGCGTCGTGGCGCGCCACTTCAAGGCCTCGTGGTGGCGCGGGATGGCGTACGGCGTCGTGGCGGAGGTGGCCGAGCTCTCCCTCGGTGCCGACGACCTGAAGACGCTGGTAGACGTCCGAGAGAATTCGCGTGGAGACCTCCAGTGGGTCATTCTCGTGGCCAGCCAGGCGAGCGGGGTCGTTGGCGTGCACACGTGGATCGAGGCCTACCTGAGCCCCGTGTATCGCGACATTGTGCAGGCGCTGGCCGCGACGGGACGCGCGGTCGCCACCGCCACGAGGGAAAAGGACGGCATGATGAAATTCCTGACGGGTGTGGCCGACCTGAATGCCGCGCTTCGCAGCCTGGGGACCCGGACCGAAGCGTTTCCCGAGTTCCGAGACCGTCCGTGATTGCGCGCAGGTGAATCCCGAGGACGTGGCGAATCTACCCGGTCGCAGACTTGCGAGAGGCCTCGCGGCCGATAACCCGAGCGTGCCGATGACAGGTGGAGCACACACCTTCGAACGAGGCAACCCGGGCCCCAAGCCCAAGTATGGCCATCATCACGGCGCCGACCGACTGCCCGATCGCCGTCGCGACGCACTCGGCGCACATGGTTCGATCCCGCTCTCCGAGCAGTCCGACTATGGTCTCGCGAAGCTCGCGCACCGCACCCGGCCCCGGCCGAGCGTGTGCCTATTCAGTGCCAAACTGGGGCACAGAGCGGACGTCGGATATTTCAGCGAGTTGCGTCGAGGCGAACCCGGGGACCCGGGCGTCGTGTCCGAACCGTCACCGGAAGGCCACGGGGCATTCTGTCCCGCCGCGGCTCACCGCGGCTCGAAGATCTGCTCGGGGCTCACGGTGATCACCTTCCCCCACCAGCTCTCGGTCTGGGCCGCCGCGATGTCCGCGCGCGACACGCGCGGGTTCGATCCATCCCGATTGTTCACGAGCGAGAACACCCCGTGCTGACCCGAGGCGAAGTGGGTCGTGTGCTCTCGCCACTCTTGCCATTCCGTGGAGGTGGCGCATCCGGTGGCGGCCACGCAGAGCCAGATCCCGAGAACGACCGTCAATCGTGAATTCATGGTTACCTCGATTCCCTACGACCTGGGCTCGGACTCTTCGATGCCCCGGGTCACGCGGCCCGGAAGCACGAACAGAACGTCGGCGAGGGTCAGCGCGAAGTTGAGGCACCGCTGGGCATCCTCGACGCGGGGCATGGAGGGCCGTTCGTCCACGTACCGAGGGTCGTTCGGATCGAGGCTCACCTGGTGCGCCCACTGCGCCATGTCCTCGCTGATCAGGTGCTGCGCGACGGCGTCGTGGATGCGCTCGTAGATCCGCCCCTCCTTCAGACCCTTCTCCTTCAACATCGCGTCCACCGCGCTGGCGGACAGCATGACCGACCCGGCCGGTTGAGTGAGGAGATCGCGTGCCTGCCGCAGGTACTCCCGCGGACGCGCCGGGATCGTCTCGTCCGGATCGTTCGCCGCGGCCGGATAGCACTCGATGATCGCGTGTGCGGGATCATTCGCTCGCGCGGCTGCGACGACGAGCCCGCCACAGGCGAGACATTCGTAGACGCCCCATCGTCGATGTCCACCGCGCCGATTGTTCTCTCGCTCGCTGATGCGGGCGAGCTGCGGCTGGGCGATCGCACAGTGGGGACAGCGCTCGAGAGGTAAGCTGGTCGACAACTGTTTCTGCACGCGGACTCCCCCTCTGACCGGCGGGAAGTGTTACTCCTCTTCATCGCGCGATCTCGCACACCCGCGCGGAGCCTGAATTGTGGCCCGGGCGGCGCGCGAGAGCAACGACTTTGACGAGCTTTCACGAGAATGTCACTGCGCGATGGGATCGCTTGTGTGCAGAACTTGCGCGACACCACCGGTCGCGGACGTCCCTGCCTTGCAGATGATCAGCCCCTCCTGGCGGGTGAGGCCCCTATCCGTGCGGTAGCCCCGCGCGGTCGATCTGAATTGGCGCAGGCTCGTCAAGCGATCCGGAACTTGAACGCGTACGGGCTGTTCGACGTCCCGACGATGATCACGTCGCCGTCGTGCAGCGCGATGGTTCCGCCACGGGTGCCTCCGCCCACGATCTCACCCTCGACGATCGTGCCGCAGGTGCTCTCGCGATCCACGAGCACGTAGCCGGCGTCGGCACGATCGATCTGGAAGTGCGCGCGGCTCACGTTCATCGGCTCGTCGCCCTCGGCCAGATACAGATCGTTGCTGGGCCGGGAGCCGGGGCTCCGGCGCTCGCTCATCAACCCGCGCGCGGTTCGCTGCACCCCGCGGGATTCGCGGCCGACGCGAAAGGGGAAGCGCTCGATGTCGGCTTGCGGCGCGCCGAGCGCCGCCCGTGATTCGGGCGTGAGGGCCACGAGCAGCACACGACCGTGCGGAGCCGGCGATGCAGACATGCGGTCCCCTCCCGTGGTAGGCCCGAGTATCTCCCCGCCGGAGCCGATCTCGGATGGAATAATCCGAGCCGACCGGCCACCCCTACCGGCAGATCTCGAGAACCTGTCCGACCTCGGCCGTCCGGTACTGCTCGACGGGAACCCGGTACCAGGTACCCTCGGCGTCCTGCACCCAGTAGTCCCGCACGGTCTCGGGCCGCCGGAGCTCTTCGAGCCCGCCGGTCTGGCTGGTGTAGCCGTACGTCTTCATCTCGAGGCGCGTGCGTTCCTCCTTCTTCGCCACCGTGATCGACGCCGGCCGGCACGAGAGGCCAGCGCACCCCGAGAAGACGAGCATCAGCGCGACGGCAGCCCACACCGCGACGCCCTGGCCAGCGCCATTTTTGGGCAGCCCCGCTGTCAGCCGATGGACGCCCCTGCTCGTGATCCAGTTGCCGAACACGCTCCTCAAGCCTCTAACTAGTTGATTTATTGCCCACACATGGCCATGAGCTGCGCGGCCCACGCTGGCACAAGGGTTGCCCTGTTCACTCTACCAGAGCGGCAGACCTTCCCGACAAAGGCAAACCCACCGCGAGGTGGCGACGCAAAGCCACGGATCAGGCCACGACCACCTGACCGCCGGGCTACCGAAGGAAGGATCGAGAGGGTCTCCCGCGAAAGGAGACCCTCATCATGATGTCCCTGCGCCATCCGGTTCTCGCGTGCTCCTTGCTCCTCGCCGCGACCGGCTGCTCATCCGCCGGCTTCTCCGCCGAAGACCTTCGACTCCACGCGAAAGGTGACACGCTCTACGTCATGGCCCGCAGCGGGAACGTGAGCCGCAGCCTGTGCGCCTCGCTCGGCGGGGACGTCGCACACGCCGAGGGCCGATGGGCCTCCGACCAGAGCTCCACGATCCAGACGGGACGCGTGACGGGGTGCTATACCGTGCGCCACATCATCGTCTGCTCCGACGAGGATACCGCGTGCCTGGCCCACGAGGAGCGCCACCGGACCGAAGGCGCCTTCCACCCCTGACAGCCACGCCGTGATGCCTCAGAAGTAGGTGTTACCGACGGCTTGGGGTGATGCCTCACAATTGGGTTACCCAAGGTGGGCGGCCGGGCGAGGCCCGCCGAGACTCCCCGAGCTGCCACAGCTGAGCCAGAGTATCGCCGATATCCCGGGCGAGGGTGGCGGGGTTGACGGTGCCTCCGTGTACTCCTGCTGCGATCGTCGGGTCACGATGTCTCCTCGTGCAGAGGGTGTTGTTCGGTAACACCCTTTGTGAGGCATCGGGCCCTTCGTCGGTAGCACTTCTACTGAGGCACATCGCACGCTTGACAACGGAACACGCCACCGCCTAGAGTGCCTGAAGTTCCAAAACCTTCCGACCGCTCGAACGCAACGCCCGCGGTACCGGAGGAGGCCCAGGACATGCCGCATCGGCTGTTCATCGTGGCGCGGGGCCATGATCGCCTCTACGAAGACCTGCAGCAGCAGTTCGCTGCGAATCCAGACGTCGAGGTGCTGGTCGACCGACGGTATGCCGAGCGGCGACAGGGTCCGACCGCGCGCGATCCGGAACGCCGGCGCAGCGACCGGCGAGGTCAGGGGCCGGCCGGCGGCCACGTCCTGACGGCCGGAGCGGTGCCGGGACTCCCCGTCCTGATCGTCGAGTTGGCGCCGACTTCCGCTCGTTAGGGCTCCCATCGGCCCCAGGACTAGGGCTTGTACCGGCCAGCGTGTATCATAGGCCCCGACGGAGCCAACGGTGCACTGGCGATTCGGTTACCGAGGTTTGCTCACGGGGCTCGCGCTGGCCGCGCTCGCGGGATGCGCGACGACGGCCACCACCCAGACCGACTGCTACCCCTACATCTTCCTCGATTCCCGGTATGCGATCCAGGGCACCTCGCGCGAATCGGGGGCTGCGCTGTCGGACGGCAACTGCTATCACTTTGCCTACCAGAACGGCCGCGTCACTCGCGTGGACTTTCGCAGGGGGGGGGCGCTGGCCCCGGCGCCGACATCGGGTGTCGCCACGATCAATGTCGAGTACCTGGACGGGGCCGAGAAGCGGGTCTTCCTCGACGCGGCCGGCAAGCCCGTCGCCGATCACAACGGCCTCTCCGGCATCATGCTCCGCTACGACGCCAGGGGGAATCCGATCGAATGGCGCAATCTCGGGCCCGGGGATCGGCTCAAGGAGGCGACCGACTCGGGGCTGGCGATGTTCCGCTGGAAATACGATGCGCAGGGGCAGGCGATCGAGGCGCAGCACTTCGGGGCGAACGAGCGCCTGAAGTCCGACCGGCGGCTCGGCGTCGCCATCGTCCGGTGGGAGTACGACCGCGATGGCAACACCGTCGCCGAGAGCTACTTCGGACCGGATGGGCGCCCCACCGTGGACTGGTTGCGGGGCGTGGCCGCGGTCCGGTGGCAGTACGGATCGAACGGAAAGACCGTCGAGGAGAGCTACCTCGGCCCGGACGGGCAGCTGCGAGAGGATCGCAACCGAGGCGTGGCGATCGTGCGCTGGCAGTATGACGCCAACCGGAACACGCTCGAGGAGCGCTACCTGGGAACCGATCAGCGTTTGAAGGCCGACCGACGTCAAGGGGTGGCCATCATCCGATGGCAGTACGACGGCCAGGGTCGCGAGATCGACACGCTGATGTTCGACCGGAACGGCTCCCCGATCTCGAGGCCCAGTCGGTAGCTCAACCCGTCACACCGGCGTCACGTCCGCGGCGTCGATCACCACCGAGACCGACTGCCGGATCAGCGTTACCGACAGCACGACCCGGAGCTCACGATCCTTCCGGAGCAGCCGGCCCCGGACCCCCATCAGAGGCCCCCGGACCACTTCGACCATCATCCCCTCGACGAGAAACGGGAAGGGCTCGTAGATGAGACGGCTACTGGCCAGCGCGCGGAGGGCCTCGATCTCGCTGTCCGGGATCGGCTCGGGCTCTCCGCCCAGGCCGACCAGCCCGACCACCCCGACGGCCTTGAGAACCGTCAGTCGATCGGAGCGGCGGAGGCGGACGAAGCAGTAGCCGGCGAAGAGCGGGGTCTCGATCCTCTTGATCCGGTCCTTCCAACGGCTCCGGCGCTCATAGAGCGGCAGAAACACCTCGATCTCCGGATGGCCGGCGAGCTGATCGCGCACCCGCTTCTCGTGCCGCGAGCGGGTACGGACCGCGTACCACCGAGGGCCGGCTGGCGCGATCTCTCCCATGCCGCTCCCTCCTTGTGAGATCAGGTGATGCGCTCTCGCCCAGAACGTCGATCGCCATCACGCTGCTGAGGAACCTGAGCCGAGAGCTGAGCCGCCGGCTCCGGAAGGCCAACGCGATGATCTCGCAGCTGGAGGGATGACCGGACGGTGACCGCTACCGCCGGCCGCCACGCATCAGGGCTGCGGCTCGGCGATGAACGACGTGCCCGTCCGGGTGGTGTTGAAGCGAATCACATAGCCGACCGAGGCCCCGCACCGGTCGAGCGCCCATCGCTCCACCCATTTCCCGGCCACGGGCCGACCGCCTTCGACCCGGCCGTCCTCCAGCGGCACGAGCACCTCCGTCCCGACGACCTTCCGGCTCCGGCAGCGGGCCTCAGGGCCGGCCTCGACCAGGTCCCGCTGCGCCAGGAACGCGAGGGTATCCCGCTGGAGGATGCGGTCCGCGATGGTAGCGCCGGGAACTGTCGCAGCCTCCGTCTCGGATACATCGCGCTGCATGCTGACGTCGAGGTCTCCGTCCGGGGCGCGATCGAACTTCACCAGGTAGGGCACGAGCACGCCGCAGCGATCCACCGTCCAGCGCTCGGCCCACCGACCCGACACGCCCTGAGCCGTGACCTCGACGGGAACGACCACCTCCGTGGTGCTCACGCTGCGCTTGCTGCAGCGTGGGTCACCCCCCATCTTCTCGGACGCGTCCAGCTTCAGGAGCAGGTCCGAGAGCGTTGATGGTTGGGTCGTCGCGGGGGCGGTGGCGCAGCCGGCGAGCAACAACAAGAACACGCCGACGAGCGGGCCCCACCCGCCCGTGCTCCGCCGCTGCCCGGGGCGATGCCTCACCGTCCTTGCCTCGTCGGCTACTGTCTCCAAACGCCCTGAGAGCTGCCTTCCGTGAAGCCGAATTCGGGCTCGACGGCCATCATGCTCTTCTGGCCGTCCGTGAACACCCACAAGATCGTTCCTCTCGCCGCGGCCACCGCCGTCGGCGTCGAGATCGCGAAGTTGGACTGACGGATCCTGGCCAGCGAGATCGCGGCCTGCGCGACCGTGGCGCGCACCTTCCCCACCACTAGATGCATGAGCATGAGTCGGCTCTGGCTCTGGGTGTCGTACTCCATCTTGGTGAGGATAAGGCGGCTACTCTCGGTCACCATGACCGTGCTCGTGTCGGGCAGCACGATCTCCGCCGAGGCGCCCGAGTACGCACGGATGTCATCCCCTTCGGCCAGCCGCGCGCCGACCACCGCCGGGATCCACTGCGTCTGGCCCTTGGCGAGAACCTCCACGCGTCCGACGACTCGCTTGAGCTCCGCACCCGGAGCCCTCTGCTGCGCGGTCACGAAGGCCGGCATGACCAGGAGAAGAAGGCCACCGACTACCCCCGCGATCACAGACCGGCACGAGTAGAGTCTCTTCGCTGCACTCATCCCGGAGCCTCCCCGCGTACTACCACGCTCTGATGGCTTGGATCATCCGGGCCGCCCACCCAAGGGCCAGACCCGGCGTCATCCTAGCACATCGCTCATACCTCGAAGGTCGCGCCCTCGGTACCCGCGAGGAGCCGAAACGGAAGGTCGTCGGATGCCCGGGTCGCCGAATCGATGCGGTCGAGCATGGCGTCGTCGTGCATGGGATCGTGGTGGAACGGAACGAATCGGTCCGTTCCGGCCAGTGCCGCGAAGGCAACGGCATCCCGCATCGTGCTGTGCCCCCACCCGATCCGCTCCTGGTACTCCTCGGCCGTGTACTGGGCGTCGTGGATGAGCAGGTCCACACCGGCGGCCACGTTGTAGCCGGACGTCCACTGCGGCTGCCCGGGAAAGTCACGCACTCCGAGCGCAGGCTCGTGGTCGGGTAGATACGCCATAGAGCGGCTGCCTTCGGAGATCCGGTAGCCGACCGTCGAGCCCGGGTGACAGACGAGCTCGGCCTCCACCTCGAGCCCGCCGACCTCGAACCGCTCGGGAGGCACATTGTGTAAGGACAGGCAGCAAGGGAGGTCCCGCAGGCCTACCGGAAAGAGCGGCGGGGACAGGTAGCGAGCCAGGCGAGCCCGCAGGTCGAGGGTGGGTGAGGGAGGGCCCCAGATATGGATCTCACGGCCCGGCTGGTACAGCGGCTCGAAGAACCCGAGCCCCTGGATGTGGTCCATGTGGAGGTGCGTCAGCAGCAGATCGATCCGGCCGGCTCCCCCCCGCTCCCGGACTCCCAGCCGCTGGATCCCGGTCCCCGCGTCCAGGACCAGGAGGGCGTTGCCCTCGCTCCGCACCTCGACACACGACGTGTTGCCGCCATATCGGATGGTCTCGGGCCCGGGGGCGGCCAGCGACCCGCGGGTCCCCCAGAGCGTGACCTTCACGTCAGGACTCCTCCCAGAAGATCCCGACCGCCCCGAGCTGCCGCCCGCCCTGCCCTTCGAGCGGGAAGGCGGTGGCCCCGATCTTCCTCGACGCGCCGTCAAACCCCCGGATCCAGAAGGCCAGGTGGGCGGCCCGCTGCTTGTGCAGCGCGATGCTGAGCGGGAGCGCTTCGGCCGGGACCGGCGAGCCATCTTCGGAAATCGCGGCGAAGAGGTTCGACCACTCCTTCATCGACATCTCACCCGTCTCGTCGTACCGGCTGCCGAGCAGCTGCTCCGCCGCCTCGTTGTAGAAGAGCAGGCTTCCCGCCCCATCCACCAGGAAGATCGGCATGGCGAGCGAGCTCGCCAGCTGACGCATCAGTATGAGCTCGATCGCCTTCTGGGACATGCGATTCCCCTGTTCAGGTCGGCATTCCGGAGGCGCGCGTGCAACCCGTGGGCCATGCTGGGCTCGCGCGTGGAAATCCCATGAACTCGGCAACTAGCCGCAGCGAGGGACGGCGCCGCGAGCCCGATGTCAGGCAACCCGCCCCGGATGGCATCAAGGCAAATTGCCCCGACGCTTCGTCACTGACGGAGCTTGAAGCGCTGAATCTTGCCCGTCGCGGTCTTGGGCAGCTCTGAGACGAACTCGATCCACCGCGGGTACTTGTAGGGCGCGATCTTGTCCTTCACGAAGGCTTTCAGGTCGGCTTCCAGCGCGGGCGAGGCCGAGTGCCCATCCTTCAGCACCACGAAGGCCTTGGGCTTGATCAGCTCGTCGGTGTCCGCGTGGCCGACCACCGCCGTCTCCAGCACCGCGGGGTGCGCGATCAGCGTGTTCTCGACCTCGACCGGCGAGACCCAGATCCCGCCGACCTTCAGCATGTCGTCGCCGCGCCCGCAGTACCAGAAATAGCCGTCGGGGTCCTGGTAGTACTTGTCCCCGGTCTGGATCCAGTGGCCCACCAGCGCGTCCTTGGTCTTCTCGTGCTGGTTCCAGTAGTAGGCCATCGTCGAGTCGCCCTTGACCCGCAGGTTGCCGATCTCGCCGACCGGCATCGGGCGGCCCTCGTCGTCCACCACGATCGCTTCGTAGCCGGGCACCGCCTGGCCGGTCGACCCCGGCCGCGCCCGGCCCGGCCGGTTCGACAGGAAGATGTGCAGGATCTCGGTGGTGCCGATGCCGTCGAGGATCTCCACCCCGAAGCGCTCCCGCCAGCGGCGGTACAGCTCCTCGGGCAGGGCCTCTCCCGCCGAGATGCAGAAGCGCAGGCACGAGAGATCGTAGCGCTTCTCGGCCTCCTTCACCTGCAGCATGGCCGCGTAGAGCGTGGGCACTCCGAAGAAGAGCGTGGGCTGGTGCCGCTGGATCAGCTCGAACATCGCGTCCGGGGTGGGTCGGTGCGGGTAGAGCACCCCCTGGCCGCCCACCCGGAGCGGGAAGTACATGTTGTTGCCGAGCCCGTAGGCGAAGAAGAGCTTCGCGGCCGAGACGGTGCGGTCGGCCTCGGTCATGCCGAGTATCTGGAGCGCGTAGGTGTCGGAGCACACCACCATGTCGTGCTGCAGGTGCACCGCGCCCTTCGGGCGCCCGGTGGAGCCCGAGGAGTAGAGCCACAGCGCCGGGTCGTCCTTGGAGCTGTCGAACGGCTCGAGCCGTGGCGAGGCCTTGGCCACCCACCCATCGAAGCCGATCTGCGCGCCCGACGCGCGACCCGCCACCACCACGTGCTCGAGATGGCGCGCCTTCCCCAGGATCGGGCCGGCCTCCGCGAGGAGCGGCTCCGAGATCACCGCGACCGGCGCGCGGCTGTCGTCGAGGAAGTACAGGTAGTCGTCGCCCCGCATCATGGTGTTGACGGGGATCGGGACGGCGCCGATCTTGATGGCGCCCCAGAACGTGGCGAGGAACTCCGGCGAGTCGAGCAGCAGGCAGAGCACGCGCTGCTCCGGCCGCACCCCCAGGTCGAGCAGGGCGTTGCCCGCGCGGTTGACCAGGTCGGACAGCTGCGCGTAGGTGAGCGAGCCGCCGGCGTGGAAGAAGGCGATCTTGTCGCCCCGTCCCTCCGTGAGGTGGCGGTCCACGAAGAAGGTCGCGGCGTTGAACCGCGCGGGGATCTGGATCATCCGCGCTTCTGCGAGGTCTGCCGGCGGCCGGTCGAGCGCGGGCCACCGCGGCGCTTCGCGCCCGGGCGCGCCGGCGCCTTGCCTCCGCGCGCCGCCGCCGGCTTCACCGCCATCGCCTCGATCTCGACCAGCAGATCCGGGAGCACGAGCCGCGAGACCACCAGGATCGTGTTCGGCGGGTAGACGCCGTCCGGGAAGTAGCGCGGGAACAGCTCCTTCCGCGCCGTCATGAAGGCCTCGATGTCGGCGGTGTGGGTGAGAAAGGTCTGGAAGCGGACGACCTGGCGCATGCTCGAGCCCGCGGCCTCGAGCACCGCGCGCACGTTCTCGAAGGCCTGCCTGGTCTGGGCGATCGCGTCGCCGGGCCCGACCAGCTTGCCGGCCCGATCCGCCGCCACCTGCCCCGCCACCACCACGATCTCCCCGGCGGGCGCGACCATGCCGTGCGAGTACATCCCGAACGGCGGTCCCAGCGTCTTCGACGTGACGGCTCTCACGCGGATCTCCTCCGGCTCAGCCGAGACGGACGTACTCGAAATCGGCGGGCTGGCCGTTGATGCCGCGCGCGGGCGGGGCGATCCAGTTGGCCACCTTCCCGGGCGTGATGACCGGCTGCATGAGGCTCCCCACGTAGGCCGCGTCCTCCTCGGTGGGCAGCCACTCCCGATGCCTCGCGTCCCACTCCGCCTCGCTGATCACCTTCCCGTCGGGCGAGACCTTGACCTCCGCGAAGGCGCCGATGGCGCGACGGAACGCGCGGTGGGGCAGCGAGAGCGTGAAGTCGATCCCGTGGCTCTTGATGATCTCGTTCCAGCGGTTCACCCCCCGCTGGCAATCCGCGATGTAGTCGTCGCGGAGGCGCTCGTTCAGCGAGACCAGCGCGGCCTCCTCGCGGGTGACGATCCGGTCGCCCGCGAGCGCCATCACAGTGTAGGTGCCGTCCTTGAGCCGGTGATCGTCCTTCTTCTTGGTCTCCTCGAAGCGACCCTTGAGCCCCATCGTGTAGAAGTTGGCCGCATTGGTGGAGACCTCCGACCCGAAGAGGTCGAGCGAGACCGAGCAGTGGAAGTTGATGTACTTCTGGATCGTGCGCAGATCGATGCCACCGTACCTGCGCACGTCGTCGGTCTTGTGCTCGCGCATCAGCTCGCACGCCCGCTGCACGATGCGCCCCACTCCGGTCTCGCCCACGAACATGTGGTGGGCCTCCTCGGTGAGCATGAAGCGGCACGTGCGGGAGAGCGGATCGAAGCCGCTCTCGGCGAGGCTGGCCAGCTGGTACTTGCCGTCGCGGTCGGTGAAGTAGCAGAACATGTAGAACGACAGCCAGTCCGGCGTCTTCTCGTTGAACGCGCCGAGGATGCGGGGCTTGTCGTGATCGCCCGAGCGCCGCTGCAGGAGCGCCTCGGACTCCTCGCGGCCGTCCCGGCCGAAGTGCGCATCGAGGAGGTACACCATCGCCCACAGGTGGCGTCCCTCTTCCACGTTGACCTGGAACAGGTTGCGCAGGTCGTAGAGCGACGGGCAGGTGCGCCCGAGGTGCCGCTGCTGCTCCACCGAGGCCGGCTCGGTGTCGCCCTGGGTCACGATGAGGCGCCGGAGCGTCCCGCGGTACTCGCCCGGCACGTCCTGCCAGGCCGGCTGGCCGAGGTGGTCGCCGAAGTTGACCTGGCGTCCGGGCTCGGGTTCGGCGAGGAAGATGCCCCAGCGATACTCCGGCATCTTCACGTAGCCGAACTGCGCCCACCCCCCGGCATCCACGCTGACCGCGGTGCGGAGGTAGACTTCCTTGGCCTGGTAGCCCTCCGGCCCCATGTCGCGCCACCACTCCAGGAACTTCGGCTGCCAGTCCTCCAGCGCCCGCAGGAGCCGACGGTTCTCGGCGAGGTTGACGTTGTTGGGGATCCGCTCCACGTAGTCGATCGATGCCATCACACCCTCCTGCGGTCGAAGTCGCCCCGCTCACCGGTGCCGTACACACGGAGCGCGCCCTTTGGCCCGACCGCATTGGGCCGTTGGAAGATCCAGTTCTGCCATGCGGAGAGCCGCGCGAAGATCTTGCTCTCCAGCGTCTCCGGCCCGCCGAATCGGAGCGAGGCCTCCATGCCGGTGAGCGCGTCCGGGGAGAATGCGGCGCGCTCCTCGATCGCGATCCGGACCTCGTCCTCCCAGTCGATGTCGTCGGGGGTGAACGTCACGAGCCCGGCCTTGGAAGCGGCCGCCGCGTCCAGATCCTCGCCGACTCGCCCCTTGAGATCGTCCACGCGGCCCGGCTCGTCGAGGAACCGGCTCTCGAGGCGCGTGAGCCCGTTGACGGTCGGATACGGGCCGAAGTTCATCCCGGTGAGCCGCACCGTCGGGGCCGGCCGGGCGTCCCCCTGGAGCTTTCCGTCCAGCATGAAGACGCGGTCGGCGGCGAGCGCAAGCTCGAGCAGGGTGCCGGTGGAGCAAGAGCCGGGCTCGATCAGCGCGAAGATCGACCGCGACGAGACGTCGAGCCGCTTGAGCGTGCGCTTGAGGTAGAGGCGGATCTCCCGCACCAGCCAGTCGGCCTCGTGCTCGAGGAGCGCGCGATCGTGCGCCTCGACGAGGTCGGCGTCGCCGGTGGCGCGCAGAACCCAGAGGCCGATCTCCTCCTCGTTCGCGCGCAGGTGCAGGATGAGATCGTCGAGCTCGCGGGCGATCGCGAGCGGCCAGAAGCGGGTGCCCGCCGCGTGGATGGCGGGAAGGTCGGCCGGCGGCGCGCCCGCCGGGCCCGCCACCGTGATCTCGGCGACCCCTCGCTCCCGGTCGATCACGCCGGTGACGTGGGCGTAGGCGATGCGGTCACCTTCGATGCGTCGCTCGAGCGGGTCGAGGCTGATCCCCCGCGCGTCCGCGGGGCGGTCCGTGCGGGCGGCCAGCTCGGCCGCGCGCGACCGGATGGCCTCGGCCAGGCGCGAGCGCGGCACGACCTCGTCCACCAGACGCCACTCCACCGCGCGCTGCCCCTTGATGCCTTCCTCCAGCGTGCAGAAGAAGTCGGCGCGGTCGCGGCGCACGTGACGCTTGTCCACCAGCCGGGTGAGCCCGCCGGTGCCCGGCAGCACCGCGAGCAGCGGCACCTCGGGCAGCGCCACCGTGGTGGAGCCGTCGTCGGCCATGAGGATCCAGTCGGTGGCCAGGGCCAGCTCGTAGCCGCCGCCCGCGCAGGGCCCGTTCACCGCGGCGAGCCACGCCTGGCGTGAGTTGGCGGTCGCGTCCTCGATCGCGCTGCGCGTCTCGTTGGTGAACTTGCAGAAGTTCACCTTCCAACCGTGCGAGGACTGGCTCAGCATGCGGATGTTGGCGCCCGCGCAGAAGATCCGCTCCTTGCCCGAGGTGAGCAGCACCGCCCCGACCTCGGGATGCTCGAAGCGCAGCCGCTGGATGGCGTCGTAGAGCTCGATGTCGACGCCCAGGTCGTAGGAGTTGAGCTTGAGCTCGTAGCCGGGCACGAGGCCGCCGTCCTCTCGGACGTCCATGGCCAGCGTCGCCACCGGCCCGTCGAACGACAGCTTCCAGTGCTTGTACCGGCCCGGCTCGGTCCGGAAGTCCACCACGACCCGCGCGTTGTCGGCCATGACCTGCTCTCTTTCCCGTGCCTCTATCCGAGGATGACCCAGAGGGCTTTCGCCGTCTTGGCTCCCAGGTTCTCCCAGCCGTGCGCGGTGCCGCCGTCGAGGTAGGCGCTGTCGCCGGCCTCGAGCACGTGGCGGTCGCCGTTGTAGTGCAGGCCCACCTTCCCCTCGATCACGTAGAAGAGCTTCATCTGGCCCGGCTCGATGACCACCTTGTCGGTCTTCACGCCCCGCGACCGGGGCCCGAGCGTCGACATCACCGCCCGGATCTTACCCTGGAAGAGCCCGGCCCCCAACACATGCCACTTCTCCGACGAGCCGTCGAAGGAGACCACCGGATAGTCGACCTTCCGGGTGACGTGCAGGCGTCCGGTCGGGGCCGGATCGAAGAGCGAGCCGATCGACACGCCGAGGGCGGCCGCCAGCTTGCCCAGCGTGGGCAGCGAGGGCGTCAGCCGGCCCGACTCGATCTGCGAGAGCATGCTCGGGGTGAGACCGGCCTTCTCGGCGAGCTGGCGCTGCTGCAGCGCCCGCTCGGCGCGGAAAGCCTTGATGCGCTGGCCGAGTGCGGTCATGCCGGAGCATCCTCCGGCAGGCCGGCCAGCCGGCGCAGGGCCCTCGCCACGAAGACCCGCGTCATCTTCTTGCGGTACGGGTGGGTCAGATCGGTGTTGTCGAGCGGCTTGGCGGGGCGGTACGCGGCGTCCGCCACGCGATCGATCAGCTCGGGCGTCAGGCGCTCGCCCACCAGCAGCCGGGCCGCGTCCGCCGCCTCGCGCGGCAGCGAGGCCACCGCGCCCAGCACGATCCGGGCCTGGCGCACGGTCTCGCCATCCAGATGGAGCGTCACCGCGACCCCGAGCACCGGGAAGTCGAACGAGCCGCGGCGGCGCAGCTTGAGGTACGCCGAGCGCGCGCCGTCGGCGGGCGGCAGCTCGATCTCGGTGACGATCTCTCCGGGCTGCTTCGTCAGGTACTGGATGCCGTCGTCCTGGTAGAGCGCCGAGATCGGGATGGTCCGCTCGCCCCCGGGCCCCGCGAGCCGCACGCGGGCGCCCAGGCTCCAGAGCGCGGGGGCGGTGTCGGACGACGACACGGCCCAGCAGCGCGGGCTGCCGGGAGCGACCAGGCAGATCTCACCGTCCTTCTTCATGCAGAAGTTGACCGCCTTCCGCCACTGGTAGGACTGGTTGTAGTAGTTGCAGCGCGTGTCGACGCACACGTTGCCGCCGAGCGTGCCCATGTTGCGCAGCTGGGGCGTCGACACCGCGCCCGCCGCGGTCGCCAGGGCCGCGTAGCGCCCCCGCACCTCCGGGTGACGGGAGACCGCGGTGAGCGTCGTGCCCGCGCCGATGGAGAAGCCACCGCCGGCCCGCGGGCGCACACCCGCCAGGTCCTTCACGCCGCGCAGGCCGACGAGCACCGTGGGCTCGAACTGGCGCCGCTTCATGTTCGGGTAGAGGTCGGTGCCGCCCGCCACCAGCATGGCCTCGGGCCCGTGATCGGCCATCAGCTTGACCGCGTCGGCCACCGACACCGGCGCCAGATACGAAAACGGCGGCAATCGCATCATGAGGCGCCACCCGATGCGAACGGTCGTTCCGCGATCCCCTCCGCCGGCTGACCGAACGCGGACTCGACGATCTTGGCCTCCGGGAACGTGAAGACGGGCAGCCGCTCCGGGCCCAGCCGGCCCGGCTTCCCCTGGCGCCTGGCGTCCATCGCCTTCGTGACCTTCTCCGGCGTGATCGGCGTCTCGTCGATGCGCACGCCCACCGCGTCGTAGACCGCGTTGGCCACCGCCGGGATGACCGGGAGCAGCGGGCCCTGGCCGGCCTCCTTGGCCCCGAACGGCCCCTCCGGATCGTCGCTCTCGACGAGGATCGTGTGGATCTCCGGGGTCTCGAGCGTGGTGGGGCTCTTGTACTCGAGCAGCGACGGGATCTTGTGCACGCCCTTGCGGAAGACCTGCTCCTCCATCAGCACCTCGCCCAGGCCCATGTAGACGGAGCCCTCGACCTGGCCTTCCACGAGCAGCGGGTTCAGGGCGCGGCCCACGTCGTGGGCGATCCACACCTCGGTGGGCTTGACCTCGCCGGTGTCGCGGTCCACGTCCACCTCGACCACGCAGGCGGAGTAGGAGTAGCACGGCGACGGGCCGACGCCGCCGCCCTTGTACTTGCCCGCCCGCCTCGGCGGCGCATACGAGCCCGGGAAGGCGAGTACCCCGAACATGCTCTCGGCCAGCACGACTGCCTGCGCGAAGGCCACCCCCCGATCGGGATCGCCGTCGACGAACACGCGGCGGTCCCCGGCCACGAGGCGGTCCGGCGCGACCTCGAGCTTCCGGGCCACCGCCGCGAAGATCTTCTCGCGCAGCCGCTCCGCGGCCTGGATGGCCGCGTTGCCGGCCATGAGGGTCACCCGCGAGGAGTAGGAGCCCAGGTCCACCGGCGTCAGATCCGTGTCGGCCGGATGCACGCGGATGTCCTTGGGCTCGATGCCGAGCACCTCCGCCACCAGGTAGGCCAGGATCGAGTCAGAGCCCTGCCCGATGTCGGTGGCGCCGCACAGCACGGCCACGAGCCCGCTCCGATCGGCGCGCACCACCACGCCCGAGTGCGGCATGTCGTTCCAGTAGATCGCGGTGCCCGCGCCGGTGAGATACGAGGAGCAGGCGATGCCGATCCCCTTCCCGGCGGGCAGGTTGCCGCGCTTCTGCCGCCAGCCGGAGGCCTCGACCACGCGGTCGATGCACTCGCCGAGGCCGATCGTGGTCACGGTCAGGTGGTTGGCGGTCTTCGCGAACGGCTCGGCCAGGTTGCGCCGGCGCATGTCGGCCGGGTCCAGGCCGAGCTGCTCGGCCGCCTTGTCGATCTGGCACTCCATCGCGAAGCGCGGCTGCGGGGTGCCGTGCCCGCGCTTGGGCCCGCACGGCGGCTTGTTGGTGAACACGCGCGCGCCCTCGAACTTGTAGACCGGGATCTTGTAGGTGACGGTCTGCAGCGCCCCCGTATAGAAGGTGGAGGCCACCCCGTAGGAGCCGTAGGCCCCGCCGTCGAGCCACGAGCGGAAGTGCATGCCGGTGATGGCGCCGTCCTTCGTGAAGCCGGTCTTGATCCACATCAGCACCGGATGCCGACCCCGGTGGGTGTAGAAAACCTCTTCACGGTTGAGCGTGATCTTCACCGGCCGCCCCGTGAGCTGCGAGAGCTTGCACGCCGCAATCTCGTGCGCGAACGGGTCCAGCTTGCCGCCGAAGCCGCCACCCACCGGCGCCGCGACCACCCGGATGTGGGCCTGCGGCACGTCCAGGATCTTGGCGAGCAGCCGGTGCACGTAGTGCGGCGTCTGGGTGGAGGACCAGAGCACGAGCTTGCCGTCGGCGCCCCACTGGGCCACCGCCGAGTGCTGCTCCATCGGCAGGTGCGTGTTGCCCTCGAAGAAGAAGACGTCCTCGCGGACGAGATGTGCCGAGGCGAACGCGGCCTCCACGTCGCCGAACTGCAAGGCCACCGCCTTGTGCACGTTCGGGCGGTCGCCGTACTCGTGGATGCGGGCCTCCGGGTGCGCCAGCGAATCCTCGATGGACATGAGCGGCCGCAGCAGCTCGTACTCCACGTCGATCAGCTCGCTGGCGCGCTCGGCCGTCTCCTCGTCCACCGCGGCCACCGCCGCCACCGCGTCGCCGACCATCCGGACCTTCTCCACGCAGAGCGCTTCCTCGTCCTGCGACACCGGCAGGATGCCGAACTTCACGCGCGGCAGGTCGTGCCCGGTGATGACCGCGTAGACCCCGGGCAGCGCGCGGGCGCGCGTCGTGTCGATCCGCTTGATCAGCGCGTGCGGGTGGGGGCTCCGCAGCAGCTTGCCGTGGGCCATCCGGGACATCACCAGGTCGTCGGCGAACTTCGTCTCGCCGACGACCTTGGCCCAGGCGTCGATCTTGGGCAGCGACTGGCCGACGATCGCGTAGCGATCCTTCTTCATGGCTGCCTCTGCGCGGCGCCCTGCATCCGCAGGGCGGCGAGCTCCACCGCGTCCAGGATCTTCGTGTAGCCCGTGCACCGGCACAGGTTGCCGGCGAGCGCGCTCTTGACCTCGTCGCGCGTCGGAGTGGGATTCTCCACGAGGAGGGCCTCCGCGGTGAGGAGGATGCCCGGCGTGCAGTAGCCGCACTGCGCGGCCCCCAGCTCCGCGAAAGCCTGCTGCAACGGGTGGAGCCGGCCGCCCTGGGCCATCCCCTCCACCGTCTTGATCTCGTGGCCCTGGCACTCGATGGGCAGCGCCAGGCAGGAGAGCACCGGAAGCCCATCCACCAGCACGGTGCACGTGCCGCATTCGCCCAGCTCGCAGCCGTGCTTGGTGCCGGTGAGGTTGCACTCCTCGCGCAGCACCTCGAGCAGGGTCTTGTGCGTCGGCGCGAGGACATCGCGCTCTTCCCCGTTGATCTTGAGCGTCAGGAGCGTGGGCGCCACATGGGCTCCAATTACGTCAGGATGAAACCGGACTTAATTATTACTTAAGTCGGGCCGGGGCTGTCAAGGGAGCGCCTGCGATAGACTCGCCGGCATGAGTCAGAAGGCGACCCTCACCAGGACCACCGCGCTGGACTGGTTCATCCACTCGGAGGTGAGCGGCAGCGTCATCCTCCTGATCTGCACGGTGGCCGCCATGGTCTGGGCAAACTCCCCATGGGCGGCGACGTACGCGAGCCTCGCCCACACGAAGGTCGCGGTCAGCGTCGGGACCCACACGTTCGCCCTGTCCCTGCAGCACTGGATCAACGACGGATTGATGGCCGTCTTCTTCTTCGTCGTGGGTCTCGAGATCAAGCGCGAGCTGAGCGTGGGCCACCTCGCCTCGATCCGGAGGGCCGCGCTCCCGATCGCGGCCGCGGTGGGCGGCATGGTGGTGCCGGCCGCGATCTACGGGTGGCTGAATGCGGGCGGCCCCGGGGCACGGGGATGGGGCGTGCCGATGGCCACCGACATCGCCTTCGCCCTGGGCATCCTGGCGCTCCTGGGATCCCGGGTCCCGATGGGGCTCAAGGTCTTCCTGACCGCGCTCGCCATCGCCGACGATCTCGGAGCGGTGCTGGTCATCGCGCTCTTCTACACCGAGCAGATCCGCTGGGACGCGCTCGCGGTCGCCGCTCTCCTGCTGATTCTGCTCGGCCTCGCGATCCGGCGCGACATCCGCAACCCCGTCCTCCACGCGGTCCTCTTCCTCGGCGTCTGGCTGTCGATCTTCACCTCGGGGGTGCACGCCACCGTCGCCGGCATCCTGGTCGCCCTGCTCGTGCCGGTGCGGCCCCGGCTGGCCGCGACGGAGTTCCTGGAGCGGGCGTCCGCCGAGCTCGACGCGCTGCGGGCCTCCGAGCTCACCCAGGAAAGCGTCCTGCGCGACGAGGCGCAGCTCGACGCCCTGGTGGCCCTCGACGACGCGGCCACCGAGATGCGTCCGCCCGGGCTGACCCTCGAGCGCTTCCTGCATCCGCTCCAGGCGTTCCTCATCCTGCCCCTCTTCGCGTTCTTCAACGCCGGCGTGACCTACGGCAGCCGCGGCCTCGCGGCCCTGGGCGAGCCGGTGACTCTCGGCATCATCGCCGGCCTCGTGATCGGAAAGCTCGTGGGCGTCTCGCTGCTGAGCTGGCTGGCCGTGCGGGCCGGGTACGCGGGGCTGCCCGACGGCGTCACCTGGCCTCAGGTCGCCGGGGTCGGGCTCCTGGGCGGTGTGGGCTTCACGATGTCGCTGTTCGTCAGCGAGCTCGCCTTCGGCGCCGGCACGCTGCTCGACGCGGCCAAGGTCGGCATCCTCGTCGCCTCGCTGACCGCCGGTCTCTGCGGCTATCTGGTGCTGTGGATGGCGCTGCCGGTCACGAGAGAGCCTTCGCGCTCGCAATGAGCGCCCGGTGCGTGAGCGCTCCGACGGCCGGGTGACGTAGGCGCGCGCGGCCCTTGACAGCCCGCGCCTTTGGACAGATTCTCGCGCGCATGACAGATCGGCCTCCACGGCCCGACCCGGCTCCCGAGCTCGCGCAGATCGGCCTGCTGACGCTCGTCGGCTGATCCGGAGGCGAGCGAGCGCGTGAGCGACACGCTTCCCGTCATCTACCTGGCCCGGCACGGCGAGACGGCCTGGAGCCTCTCGGGCCAGCACACCGGCCTCACCGATCTCCCGCTCACCGAGCGCGGCCAGCAGCATGCTCGTCAGCTCGGGCAGCGGCTGCGGGGGCTGGCCTTCTCCCGCGTGTTGACGAGCCCGCTGCAGCGCGCCGCCCGGACCTGCGAGCTGGCCGGCTTCGGCGCCGCCGCCGAGGTCGACCCCGATCTGGTCGAGTGGAACTACGGCGAGTACGAAGCTCGCACCACCGCCGACATCCGGTCGCAGCGCCCCGACTGGCAGCTCTTCCGCGACGGCTGCCCGGGAGGTGAGACGCCGGGCCAGGTGGGCGCGCGGGCGGATCGGGTGATCCGCCGACTGCGGGCGATCCAGGGCGACACGCTGATCTTCTCGAGCGCCCACTTCCTGCGCGTGCTCGCCGCCCGCTGGGTCGCGCTCGAGCCGGGAGCCGGGAGGTCCTTCGCGCTGGGTACCGCGAGCCTGAGCGCGCTCGGCTACGAGCACGACCACTCCCAGGCGGTGATTCGACTGTGGAACGAGACGGACCACGTGGAGGCGATGGCGAGACCGTGAAGATCCTGGTCGTCGACATCGGCGGCACCCACGTCAAGCTGCTCGCCACCGGACAGGCTACGCCGCGCAAGTTCGTTTCCGGCCCCACCCTGACTCCCCGGGCCATGCTCGCCGGCGTCAGGAAGAGCACGCGGGACTGGAAGTACGACGTGGTGTCGATCGGTTACCCGGGACCGGTGCGCCACGGGCGGCCGGCGATCGAGCCCAACAACCTCGCCAAGGGATGGGTCGGGTTCGACTACAAGGCTGCCTTCGGACGTCCCGTGAAGATCGTCAACGACGCGGCGATGCAGGCGCTGGGGAGCTACCGGGGCGGCCGGATGCTGTTTCTCGGGCTCGGAACCGGTCTCGGCTCCGCGCTGGTCGTCGAGGGCATCGTCCATCCGCTGGAGCTCGGCCAGCTGCCCTACCGGAAGGGCATCTTCGAGGACTACGTGGGGCTGCGGGGGCTGGAGAAGAGAGGAAAGAAGAAGTGGCGGCGCGACGTCGCGGACGTCGTCGCCCGTCTGGTCACGGCGGTGCAGCCGGACAGCGTGGTGCTCGGGGGCGGCAACGTCAAGAAGCTGAAGGCGCTGCCTCCCGGCTGCCGCGCCGGGGTCAACACCAACGCGTTCCGGGGCGGCTTCCGGCTCTGGGAAGACACGCGCGACGCCAGGAAGCGCTCGCGATGAGCACGGCCCGGCCTACCGGCGGTCTCGCCTAGCCCGCCGGCCGCGTCAGGGGATCAGGGCTTCCAGGCCTTCGTGAACGCGTCGAGGAGCGGGAGCGACGGGGAGGCCTTGCACGTCTCCACCACCCGGTCGATGCGGGGGCCAACCACGCGGTCGTCCCATATCGCGGCGCCGCGCCGGCCGTCCATGTAGCCGTTGTAGTAGATCAGGAGCCGGTACCGCTCGTCCCCGGTGAGGGCCATGGCCTGGGCGCAGGTGAACTTCTTCACGTCGACCCGCTGGAGCAGCACCTGGGTCCCGCCAGAAGTGGGCAGCAGGGCAGCCGCGAGGAGTACCAGCGGCAACGTCAGTCGCGTGACTCGCATGCGTTCGCTCATTTCTCCCTCGAGCTAGTGAAAGGAACCTTAGACCATGCCGCGGCCCGGACATATGGGACCTTGGTCGTACCGCGATGCCGGTCCGTAGGACCAAGGTCCCATAGCCACTGCCTGCGGCACTCGGACAGTATCTGGTTGAACGGCGGATCACGGGAGGAGCTGGCCCAGCTGTGATGAGGTTTCTCGGGGGTCTCGTGCTGACCATCGCCGCGCTGGCGAGCACGGCGGCCGGTCAGGAGCAGGAGTTGCCCGAGCCAACGCTCTACGAGCTGGTCCCGGCCGACGGGAGCTATCCGATGGCGCGGGTGTGCTACACGGACGAGGGCATCTGCGCGCTGCCTCTCACCATCCCGCCCGGCCGGCCGTGCCAGTGTCGTCGGGCCGACGGGACCTGGGTGTCGGGGGTCTGCACGCACTGAACCGGCAGAGCCGGACACACGGACGATGCACGGCCAGACAGAGAGGGCATCCATGCGGAAGACGGTGCGGAACGTGCTGTGGGTGGTGGGCATCCTGCTCGTGATGGGCGGCTTGACTGTCGCATCGCATTCTCCGGCGTCCGCGGCCCTGGACGGCACCACGCCCCTGCTGTGCTCGGTGACCTCGATGTCGGAGTGCGACGCGTCCGGGCAGTGCGAGAAGCAGAACCCCGCGCGCCACCCCGACTTTCCGTCGATCCTGAAGATCAACGTCCCCGGGAAGGTGATCACGACCGCGGCCCCCGACAGCCGGAAGACCGAGATCAAGTCGGTGAGCCGGATCGACGGCCGCCTGATCCTGACCGGCGGTGAGAATGGACGGGGCTGGGCCACGACCATCGCGGAGGACACCGGTCGCATGGCGGCCGGCATCGTGGCGGACGACTTCACGCTGGCCATCTTCGGCACCTGCGCCACGCCCTGACGCCCTAGTGGTAGGATCGGTTCCTCATCCGGGGGCTCTCTCGGACCTCCGGGACCCGAGACGGCCCGGCGAGGAGACCGGCACCAACCGATGGATGAAGCCGTCGTGTACGTGGTCGACGACGATGCCTCCGTGCGCCGCGCACTCTCCCGGCTCATCCGCTCCGTCGGCCTCGAGGCGGTGACGTTCCCGTCGGCCCAGGCCTTCCTGGCCTTCACGCCGGCGGACCGGCCGGCGTGCCTCGTGCTGGACGTGCGCCTCCCCGGTCCGAGCGGCCTCGATCTGCAGTCGGCGCTGAGCGGGGCCGGTCGAGACGTGCCCATCGTCTTCATCACCGGCCACGGAACCGTGCCGACCAGTGTTCGCGCGATGAAGGGCGGCGCGGTGGACTTCCTCCAGAAGCCGTTCAATGACCAGGAGCTGCTGGATTGCATCCAGCGCGCGCTCCGACGGAGCGGCGAGGAGCGGGCCGACCGTGCGGAGCGGGCCGAGCTCGAGCGTCGCGTGGGCTCGCTGACCCCGCGCGAGCGCGAGGTGCTCGTTCTCGTGGTGGCCGGGATGCTGAACAAGCAGATCGCCGACAAGCTCGGGATCGCCGAGAAGACCATCAAGGTCCACCGCGGTCGGGTCATGGAGAAGATGCAGGCGGGCTCCGTGGCGGATCTGGTCCGCATGAGCGAGAAGCTCGCTCCCCAGCCGATCCGGCACTGACCGGCCGGAATGGCAGCATCCCATACGACCAAGGCCCCATATCGCTCCGAGCCGAGATGGCTCAGACTCACGCCCATCGACGCCACCCGGCCATCTGGAAGCGGAGATCACAAGAGCGATACGGTCATGAATCCCGTCATCGGCATCGTCGACGACGACGCGTCCATCCTCCGGGCCGTCCGTCGGCTACTGGGAGCCGCCGGCTTCACCGTGAAGACGTTCAGCTCCGCCGAGGAGTTCCTCGCCTTCGAGCATCCCGAGAAGATCAGCTGCCTGGTGCTGGACATCCACCTGGGCGGCCTGAGCGGCTTCGAGCTCCAGGATCGGCTGGTCGAGGCGCACCTCCCGATCCCGATCATCTTCATCACCGCCCACGACGACGTTTCGACCCGGGAGCGGGCACGGCGAACGGGCGCGACGGAATACCTGCGCAAACCCTTCGACGAGCACTCGTTGATCGGAGCGATCGAGAAGGCGCTGGGCCGCAGCCGGAGCTAGTGCCGGCCGGTCATAGGACCAAAGCCCTATAGCAGAACGGTTCCATCCAGTGTCAGGATGCCGGCTGAGTCGTACCGCCACTCCAGGGAGGAGTCCATGCTGACGTACCCGAGATGGCTCGTCCGCTCCGTCTGTGCATCGGTCGCCCTCTTCCTTCCCACCCTGGCACTGGCCCAGGTGTTCGTCTATCCGGCCCGGGGCCAGAGCCCCCAGCAGCAGGAGTTCGACCGGGGCCAGTGCTACAGCTGGGCCGTGCAGCAGAGCGGCTTCGACCCCGCGAATCCGCAGGCCGTTGCCGCCGCCCCGCCCCCGCAGCCCGGGGCCCCGCAGGGCGGGATGTTCCGCGGAGCCGCAGGCGGGGCGGCGCTGGGAGCGGTCGGCGGGGCCATCGGCGGAGATGCCGGAAAAGGCGCGGCGATCGGGGCCGCGGTGGGCGGACTCTTCGGCATCATGCGACGGGCGCGGTGGCAGGAGCAGGAGCAGCAGCAGCAGCAGGCCTACCAGGCCCAGCAGCAGGGCGCCATGAACCAGGGCCGCTCCAACTACAACCGCGCGTTCAGCGCATGCATGACGGGCCGTGGCTACACGGTGAGCATGTGAGGACTCCACTCGACGAGCATCAGGGGGCACACACGACGTGAGATCCGTACTCGCGGCGCTGGCAATGGTGGCGCTCCTCGCGACCGGCACGACCGCTCGCTCCGAGACTGGCCTCGAGGCCGCGCCGGTGCTCAAGGCTGCGGCTCTGGTCGGGTCCGCGATCCTCAGGGGGCCGCACTACACGGTGGACAGCAGCGTCCCGGTGAAGGGCTTCCTGGACCGCGAGTCCCGGGCGCAGGGTTGGGCGGTCGACGAGACCTTCTCGATCGCGGCCGAGCGGATAGTACCCGAACCGGCCTGATGCTGGCCCGGGCGCGACGGGCGGTCCTCCTCGGCCTCCTCGCCCTGCCGCTCGCGGGCAATATCGGCGAGGCGGCCGACCCGCCCCCGCCGCCGGGCGCTGCCCGGGACGTCGCGGCGGCGGCCGCGGTCCCGGTCGCCGAGGTCGCCACCCGTGCCGCGGAGCTGGCGACACTCCTCCGAGGGCTGCAGACGCGTCTCGCCCCCAGTCCCGAACTCGAAATCATCCGGAAGTCTCTTCCCGCGCTCCGGCAGCTGATCGATCTCGAGCTGGCTGCGGCCAAGACCATCCTGCAGGCGCAGCCCTCGCTGGACATGCTGCAGGCGCAGCAGCAGCTCTGGCAGCAGCGGCAGCTGCAGACCACCACGTGGCTCACCGCCCTCACGCTGCGGGCGACCCATCTCGAGCAGGCGCTGGCTCACCTCGCCAACCTCCGCAAGACCTGGCTCGAGACGCGCACGGCCGCTCAGGCATCCAAGGCGCCGGAGCCGATCCTCGCCCAGATCGAGACGGCGCTGACCATCATCGAGCTCACCGAGAGACCGCTCCTCGCACAGCGCACGGCGGTCCTCGATCTGCAGGGTGTCGTTGCGCAGGAGGTGGCCCGCTGCAGCGCCGCCCTCGCCGAGTTCACCCAGGCACAGCAGCTTGCGGTGGGCGGGCTCCTCGCCCGGGAAGGCCCACCGCTCTGGAGCGCCTTGACGTGGAACGAGGTACGCACCGTGCTCCCCGCCCGCCTGCCCTCGCTCGGCACCGGCTACTGGACCGAGGTGATGCGCTACGCGACGGACCCCTGGGGCATGCCCCTGCACGTCGCGGTCCTCGCGACGCTCGCGATGCTGCTGTCGGCGGCGGGCCGGCGGAGCCGCCGCTGGGCGACCGCCGCCGAGGGCCGGCCGACCGCCACCGCGGTCCTCGATCGCCCATACGCGGCCACCGTGGCGCTCGCCCTCGTCGCGGTCGCCTCGCCGTACTCCCTCATCCCGCCCAGCCTCCGGAACCTCCTCGTGGTGCTCGGGCTCGCCGCCGCGCTGCGGCTGACGCAGCCGGTGGTCGATCGGCGGATCGTCCTGGACATCTATCTGCTCTGGGCCCTGTTCGCGATCGATAGCCTCCGACGCGTGCTCGCCGGCGTGCAGGGCATCGAGCAGATGTTCCTCACCCTGGAGCCCGTCGCCGGGCTGGCGTTGCTGGGGTACTCGCTGAACCGCGGTGGCCTCCGTCTCTCCTCGGCCCCGCACGAGACGGAACGCCTGCTCGGTCTCCGGGCTGGCGTCGTGCTCGTCATGGTCGGCTTCGCGATCGCGCTGGTCGCGGGCGTCGTCGGCTACGTGCGCCTGTCCCGCCTGCTGATCGCCGGGATCCTCGGCAGCGGAGCTCTGGCCCTGACGCTGTACGCCGGGGTCCGGGTGCTGATGGGGATCGTGGCGTACGCGCTCCGGGTGTGGCCGCTGCGGCTCCTCCTCATGGTGAGAGATCACCGGGAGCTCCTGGAGCAGCGCCTCGACCTCTTGCTGGTCTTGGCCGCGATCCTCGGGTGGGGCGTCCGCGTGCTGGACTACGTGGGACTCTTCCAGCCGGTCCTGTCGATGGTCCAGGCGGTGCTCGTGACCGAGCTGGGGCGAGGCACCATCCGGATCTCGGTGGGCAGCATGCTCGAGTTCGTGGTCACGGTCTGGCTCGCCTACCTGTTCTCCGCCTTCATCCGCTTCGTCCTCCGCGAGGACGTCTATCCGCGCACCCACCTCACGCGCGGCATCTCCTACGCGATCTCCAGCCTGCTGAACTACGTGATCATCGCGCTCGGTTTCCTCCTCGCCCTGGGCGTGCTCGGCATGGACCTCAACAAAGTCACCATCCTGGCCAGCGCCTTCGGCGTCGGCATCGGCTTCGGGCTGCAGAGCGTGGTGAACAACTTCGTCTCCGGCCTGATCCTGCTCTTCGAGCGGCCGATCCACGTGGGGGACATCGTGGAGGTCGGCGACCTCTCGGGCGAGGTGTCGCGGATCGGCATCCGGGCGAGCACGGTGCGGACCTGGCAGGGCGCCGAGATCATCGTCCCCAACGCCCAGCTCATCACCGAGCGGGTCACCAACTGGACGCTGTCCGACCGCACTCGCCGAATCGATCTGAAGGTGGGGGTCGACTACGGGAGCGCGCCCGACAAGGTCGTGGAGGTGCTGGTCGCGGTGGCACGCGCGCATCCCGACATCATGCAGACCCCGGCGCCGCAGGCCGTCTTCTCGGCCTTCGGGGACAGCTCGATCAACTTCCAGCTGCGCGCCTGGACGAACCGCTTCGAGCGCTGGCCCCAGATCCAGACCGAGCTGGCGGCGGGGATCTACGCGGCGCTGCACGCGGCGGGGATGTCACTGCCCTTCCCGCAGCGCGAGGTGCGCGTGCTCCACGATTCCCCGGCCGGCGGCGCGGCCGACCCGCCGAAGGCCGCCGGCGACGCGGCGCGCCCACCCGGCGGGTGAGCGCGCCGCGGCCAGCCGCCGCGGCTACGTCCCGTCGAGTATGCAGCTCCCACCCGGGAGATACGTGCCCCCCTGGTAGGCGCAGATGTCCCTCGCGCTCTTCGCAGCCTGGCTCGTATCCGTCCCCGACAAGGCACAACTTTCCTGCGCCTGCGACCACGTCCCTCCGGGCGCCTGACACATCTTCGACATGCTCAGTGAGACCTTGCCCCCGCGCATCCGGCCAGCGGAATCACCAGGGCCGCCGCCAGCACCATCCCAGTGAACAATCCGCCGCGTCGCATCTGCGCCCCCCGTCATGACCGCGTGTACATTCCGGCTACGTCCGGAGAAGGCGCGGGGCGCCCACCGTGACGGTGAGCGCCTCGCATCCCGGCGTTGCTACATCCCGGCGCCCTCGAGCATGCAGGTCCCACCCGGAAGGTAGTCCCCACCTTGTGCCGCGCAGATGTCCTTCGCCGACTTCGCGGCCTTGCTCGCCTCGGTCGCGGACATAGCGCAGGTCTCCTGCGCCTGTGACCAAGTCCCCCCGTGTGCCTGACACATCTTCGCCATGCTCACCCCGACCTTGCCGCCACTTGCGCATCCGGACAGCGGGACCACCAGAGCCGCCGCCAGCGCCATCCCAGCAAGTAATCTCCCACGCTGCATCTGAGACCCTCCTCCTGTGACGACTGCGTGTGTGCTGCACCAGCCCGCGTGGGACCACGATGGTCCCGGCCTCGGGCCTACTTGAAGCCAGGGAGCAGGAGCTGAATCTGGAAGCGGAGCTGCCAGTCCGCCGCGAACTCCGGCTTCACCGCGTTGTAGTAGGCGGACAGCTGCGTGTTGATCGGCAGCTTGCCCACCTTGAAGAGCTTGCCCACCCCGGCGCCCACCGGCACCGTCCAGTGGTCGCTGCTGCGGGCTTCCCAGTTCGAGGTCATGATGGGACTCGTCGTGAGGTACCACCCGTCCCCGATGTTGTAGTTCAGGAAGGGCTGGATCAGCAGCTGGTTCACGTCCTTCTCGCCCCAGCCCGTGACCGACCACTGATTGTTCGCGAGGGCCCCGACCACCCACGGCCCATCCATGAACAGCGCCACCGCGGCGGGGCCCAGGCTGAACTTGCCGCTGCCGAGCCTCCAGTCGGTCGCGGTCGGCAGCGTGAACGTCGGCCCGGCACCCCAGATGAACTTGCCGGGGTTGGCCGGCGACAGGAACAGCGACGGGTTGATGTCGCCCAGCCCCCACGCGCTGCCCGAGATGCTGTTGGGGCCCTCGAACAGCGAGGGCTGGTTGATGATGGGCATGATGGTGCGCGTGATGAGGTTCCAGTCGTGATTCAGGTGGATCGGGATGACCGGCTGCACGTTGAGGATGTAGACCGTCGCGTCCT
>Ga0335085_10001532_pt1 | contig 48025 bp, 41 predicted proteins | sample Lox_Sample_45_FD_206712 | JGI IMG/M metagenome (GOLD analysis project Ga0335085, IMG submission 206712) | Soil microbial communities from Loxahatchee National Wildlife Refuge, Florida, United States - Lox_Sample_4.5 | ecosystem: Environmental > Terrestrial > Soil > Wetlands | place: USA...
GCCAAGGCGTACCTGCACCGCTCGGGTCGGACCGGCCGCGCCGGCGCGTCGGGAGTGGTCGTCACGCTCGTCGCCGGACCCACCGTGCGGGACGCTCGGCGCCTGCAGAACGACGTGGGCCTACCGGCCGGGCTCGAGCGCGTGGGCGGGAAGCCCGAGTCGACGCCGCCGAGGGCGGCGGCCTCCCACGACGACGCCCGTTCGGCCCGTCCGGCCCGTCCGGCCCGGCCGCGAGATCGCCGTCCTGAAGCGGGTGCCCAGCCGCGGCGCCGCAAGCCGTCCCGCGACCGGCGGCGCGCCCGGCGCGCATCGGGGGGCTGACCCGCTCCGACGGAGCGGCGAGTGCCGTCCCGATGGCAACTTTGTCGACCGGCCGACTTGACAAAGGACCCGATCCGAGGCTTACTGGACGATCGGACAGGCACCGGCCTGATCGGCGCGAGGACCTCGGCGATGCATCTCGACCTCTACAAGACGCTCGCCGGCGCGATCGTCGGTTTCGTCATCGGGCTGACGGGCATGGGCGGCGGCGCGTTGATGACGCCGGTGCTCGTGCTCCTTTTCGGGGTCAATCCCGGTTCGGCGGTGTCGGCCGACGTCGTGACCTCCCTCGTCCTGAAGCCGTTCGGGGGCAGTGTCCACGTCCGGCGGCGGACCGTGAACTGGCGGCTCGTCCAGTGGCTGATGGTCGGCTCGGTCCCGAGTGCCTTCTTGGGCGCCTACCTGCTGGACGACGTCATCGGCACGGCCAACCAGAACACGGTCAAGCAGATTCTCGGCTGGGTGTTGCTCGTCGCCGCGGGCGCGATCCTGGCGAAGCTCCTGCTGCAGGCGCACCGCCGTGAGGCGGCTGCGACCGAGATGATGGACGCATCGCTCGTCCGCCCGGTCCCGACGCTGATCGTGGGGGCCGCCGGCGGCCTGATCGTCGGGATGACGTCGGTCGGATCGGGATCGCTCATCATCGTGATGCTGATGCTGATGTACCCGATGCTGTCGTCCAAGGAGATGGTCGGTACCGACCTCGTCCAGGCGATCCCGCTCGTGGGCGCCGCCGCGGTGGGCCATCTGCTGTTCGGCAAGCTCGACCTCTCGATCATCACCAGCGTGCTGATCGGCGCGATCCCCGCGGTGATGCTCGGCGCGCACTTCTCGTCGAAGAGCGCCGACCGTTACATCCGGCCGGTGCTCGTCGTCGTCCTCACGATCTCGTCGCTCGGGCTGCTCGGCGTCACCAACGGTTGGTTGCTCATCACCGCCATCGTGTCGCTGGTCGCGCTCGCCGCCACCTTCTACGGGATGCATCGCCGCGGCCGGGAGTTGCAGCAAGGCGAAGCACTCGCGTCGGCCGACGCGACGACCCAACCGATCTCTTCGACGGTTACGCTCCCCACCTAGCCCCGAGCTGGCGGTCCGGACCTCGGAACCCGACTAGTCACAGCTCGACTACCATCGTCGGCACCAATCTCCGGAGGTGTGTTCGTGAACGTCCACGAGAAGCTGTACATCGGTGGCGAATGGGTCGACCCGGCGTCGAACGACGTCATCGAGGTGATCTCGCCCCACACCGAGGAAGTCGTCGGCCGCGTGCCCGAGGCCTCGACGGCGGACGTCGAGCGGGCGGTCGAGGTTGCGCGCGCCGCGTTCGACGACGGCGACTGGCCGCGCCTCGCGCCCGAGGAGCGAATCGCCGCGGTGCAGCGCTTCGCCGACGCGTACATGACGCGCCTTCCCGAGATGGCCGAGATCATCACCACCGAGATGGGGTCGCCGATCACGTTCTCGAATCTCGGTCAGGCACCGGCCTCGTGGATGATGCTCAACAGCTTCATCGGCATCGCGCAGCAGTTCCCGTGGGAGGACACGCGGGTCGGGATGCTCGGCACCGACGTGATCGTGCGCCACGAGCCCGTGGGAGTCGTGGCGGGCATCGTGCCGTGGAACGTGCCGCAGTTCGTGACGATGGCGAAGCTCGGGCCCGCGCTGTTGACGGGTTGCACGATCGTGATCAAGCCGGCGCCGGAGACGCCGCTCGACGCGTACCTCATGGCCGACCTCCTCGACGAGGCCGGCATTCCGAAAGGTGTCGTCTCGATCCTCCCGGCCGGTCGCGAGGTCGGAGAGCACCTCGTGCGCCACGCCGGGATCGACAAGGTCGCGTTCACCGGCTCGACCGCGGCCGGCCGCCGTATCGCGTCGATCTGCGGTGAGCAGCTCAAGCGCGTGAGCCTCGAGCTGGGCGGCAAATCGGCCGCGATCATCCTCGACGACGCCGATCTGGCGGCGACGGTCGAGGGCTTGAAGATGGCGTCGCTGATGAACAACGGCCAGGCATGCGTCGCGCAGACGCGCATCCTCGCGAGCCGGAGCCGCTACGACGAGGTCGTCGACGCCGTGGCCACCATGGTCGGCGGTCTCGCGGTCGGAGATCCGAGCAAGCCGGAGACGGAGATCGGCCCGCTCGTCGCCAAGCGCCAGCAGGACCGCGTCGAGAAGTACATCGCGCTCGGCCAGGAGGAAGGCGCGCGTGTCGTCGTCGGGGGCAACGGATTGCCGTCGGGGATCGAGCGCGGCTGGTACGTGCAACCGACGGTCTTCGCGAACGCGACGAACAACATGCGAATCGCGCGCGAGGAGATCTTCGGTCCGGTGCTTGCCGTCATTCCCTACGACGATGTGCGCGACGCGGTGCGCATCGCGAACGACAGCGAGTACGGATTGGCCGGCTCGGTCTGGACCGCGGACGTCGACCAGGGGATGGACATCGCCCGCCGCGTCCGGACCGGCACCTACGCGGTCAACCAGTACACGATGGACTTCATGGCGCCGTTCGGCGGCTACAAGGCATCGGGTGTCGGGCGAGAGTTCGGTCGCGAGGGTCTCGAGCACTATGTGGAGCTCAAGGCGATCATCCCGCCCGGTGGCGGCATCGGCGCCGCCAGCTGAGTCAGTCGGAGGCGCCCGACAGCCGCATGTGTCGCATGCGCCAGTTCGCGATCACGAGCGCGACGACCGTCACGACCAGCAGTCGGACGACCGCACCCGCGCCGTGCGGAATTCCGGCGCGGATGAGCCGCGCCGGCGGGTTGTCGATGTAGCTGATGAAGATCGCGCGCGACTCCCAGGTCGGCGAGATCTGGGCGATGCCGGTGAGCGCGGCTCCGAGCAGGCGTTCGACGAGGAATACGAACGCCAGTGACCACACCGCGGTTCGGCGCGTGATGCACCCGATCGCGATGAAGATTGCCACGTACGCCACGGCCGCGACCGCGGCCGCGACGAGCGCGGCGTCGGCATCGGCGGGATCGCTCGCGACGACGGCGGCGAGCGCGGTCGCGGGGACGATCGTGACGAGCGCGATCAACGACCCGCCCAGCCAGCGACCGAGCACGATCTGCCACGTCGGTGCCGGCGACAGCCACGTGAAATGGAATGTTCCGGCCCGCACCTCGGCGCCGAGCACGGCATCGCCGATGATGAGCACCGCGATGGGCAGCATCAGCCCGAAGATGCCTTCGGCCGCGACGTTGGCGAAGGCGTGGCCGTGCGTGCCGTGCACGGCGTGCGCGAGCAGCCCGAAGAAGACCGCGCCCGCGCACGGCAGGAGCACGGCGAACCATCGTTTCGGCGGGACGCACGATTGCAGGGTGTACAAGAGGATGGCGAGGAACCGTGATCTGGGCCGGCGGGACGCCACGGGTGCCGGAGCGGGCGCAGTCATCGGACCAGCTCCCGGAAGAGACTCTCGAGCGAGTCGTCGAGCGCGCGCACCTCGATCAGTCGAGACGACGTGTCACGCGCGAGGCGTGGCAGGGCGGTGGCGAGCTCCCGTGCTTGCACCGTTTGGATCACGAGACCGTCTCGGGCGGTGTCGAACGTCACGCCGGCGACGGATTCGAGCGTGATCAGTGCGCCCGCGAGCCGCCGGGCGTCGTCCGAACGGATGAGCACATGCCGCGGGCGATCGTTCATCGCGTCGCGGATCGCGTGGTGGCCCCCCGCGGCGGCAAGCCGTCCGTGCACGAGCACGATCACGCGCTCCGCGAGTCGCTCGACCTCGTTGAGTATGTGCGAGCTGACGATCACGGTTCTTCCCTGCGCGCCGAGTTGCTTGAACAACTCGATGAGGCGTAGCCGCTGCAGGGGATCGGCACCGTTCAGCGGCTCGTCAAGCACCATCACCTGCGGATTCGTCACGAGCGCGGCCGCCACTTTGGTGCGTTGACGCATTCCCTTGCTGAAGGTGTCGACGCGGCGGTCGGCCGCGTCGAGCATGCCGACGGTGCGGAGGGCGTCGTCGGGCGCGTTTCGGTCCGTGATCCGGCGCAGGTCGGCGATGTAGCGAACGAACTGCCGCGCGGTGAGTGCGGCTGATACCGCCTCGTCCTCGGGAACGAGTGACATCCGGGAGTGGACGCCGCGATCGCGACGCGGGTCGCGGCCCTCGATCCGGACCGAACCCTGGTTGACGCCGAGCAAGCCGGTGATCGCGCGCATCAGTGTCGTCTTGCCCGCGCCGTTCGGGCCGAGCAGGCCGGTCACTCCCGGCCCGAACGAACAGCTCAGCTCCGACAAGGCGACCTTTGCACCGAACCAGACCGACACGTCGGTAACCTCGACGGTGGCCTCCTCGGCGAACGCCGGATCGGGCATCATCGCTCCACCCAGCGGTACCGGCGGAGCAGGACACCCATCCCGGCGAGCAACACCGCGACGTACGTCGCGATCGCGAGCAGCCCGCCGTTCGTGACGCCGTTGAGCGGCGACGCGGGATCGATGTGGCCGAGAAACACGAGATCACGCAAGTACAACGGCAGCGCCAACACGTTGATGACCGCCGCCGGTGACCCGCCCTCGAACCTGAAGTTGTTGCCGACGAGGACGCCCGCCGCGATCGACGTGATGAGGAAAAGCCCGATGACGGTTGCGCCGGCGACGATCCGTCGGTCCGTGAGCGACGACACCGCCACGCCGACGACCGCGTAGTAAAGGGCCAGCAACGCAACCGACAACGGGACTTTCCACAAGACATCGAGGTGCCCGGTGAAGTAGTTGAGCGCGCTGTCGCTGACGAGCATGTTGCCGACGAATAGCACCACCTGCGGCAGGAACGAGAAGGCGAACACGATGGACGCGATCGCAGCTACCTTCGCCGCGACGTAATCGACGCCTGTGAGCGGGCGGGCGAACATCAGCGGGAGGACGTGCTGGCGACGATCGGGACAGACGACGTCGGGCGCAACGAGCGCGACGAACAGCAGCAGCGCCGACGACACACCGACGTAGTCGCGGTAGGTGATGATCTGTATGCGATCCAGGAGCGAGCGGTTGCGGGTGACGTAGCCGATGCCGACGTTGACGATGGCCGGGATCGTGACGATCCCGAGCAGGAGGAACGGCGCCACCTTCTGGCGCCACGATCTTCGGATTCCCAGCGCGCGCCGGATCGACGCCTTGTACAACGCGAACGTCGCCGCGCCCCGCCGCCCGCGGCGTCCTTCGTAGGGGCGGTATCCGCGGTCGTAGACCGCGCCGCCGCGTACTTCGACGGCGCTCACGTGGTGTGCTCCGCCCGCCGGAGGAACACTTCGTCGAGCGACGTCAACCGCGTCGAAAGACGGTACAGCGGCAGTTCGAGCTCGGCGATCACGTCGCGAACGAGGTCGAGCTGCTCGTCGCCGTCGATCGTTACTTCGACGACACCGTCGGCGGCGACCGCCGGCATCGCATGCTGCTGCAGCGCGGTGACGAGGGCATTGCCGCCGGGCCCGACGTCGACCGTGACGACTCCAGTGCGTTCGAGCAGCGACTCGGTTGCCCCCGAGACGACCAGCCGGCCGCTGTCGATCATCACGACGTAGTCGCAAACTCGCTGGACGTCGTCCAGGAGGTGCGTGGCCATCAAGACGGATATCCCGAACGAGCCGAGGCGCGCGACGAGGGCGAGCATGTCTTCGCGGCCGAGCGGGTCGAGGCCCGCGGTGGGCTCGTCGAGCAGGACGAGCTCGGGATCGCCGACGAGCGCCTGCGCGAGCTTCGTGCGCTGCCGCATGCCCGTCGAGAACCCACCGATGGGGCGGAAGCGGGCTTCGTCGAGGCCGACGAGGTCGAGGATGTCCGACGCTCGCTGGCGCGCCGCGCGCGCGGGGAGTCCGCTCAATTCGCCGAAGGTCGACACGACGTCGGCCGCAGTCTGGTCGAGCGGGAGACAATCGTGCTCGGGCATGTACCCGAGCCGCGAGCGCACACCGACCGGATCGCGCGCGACATCGATGCCGCATACCTCGACACTTCCGTCGGTCGGGTGGGTGAGGCCGAGCAACAGGCGAAACGTCGTCGTTTTGCCCGCGCCGTTCGCGCCGACGAGACCGATGCGCCCGCGCGGAAGCTCGACAGTCAGGTCGTCGAGCGCCGTTGCCCCCGGATAGCGCTTGGTGAGGCCTTCGATCCGAAGGAGCGGTCCGTCGTCCACGAGGCCGCCAGTCTGGCAGCTGCGCGCCCCGGCGTGCGATCGCGGCGCGACCGACAACGACGACGCGGGCGGCTGCGGGCGAGCGATGAACACAAGGTGCGACTCGCGCCCTTGGCGAGACTCCTTTCGAACCTTCAGCTGCCGGAGGCATTGCCGACGGCGACGTCTGAGGGCGAGTGATCACGGAAAACGATGCGCCTCTGCTGTCGGGCTCGGTCGCGGTCCAACCGCGAGCTTTCGTGACGAAGGTTGCATACGTCCCTCCGACGACAGGACTTCCGGACCTATCCCTTGCGAGACGCTCGGCGCAGAGTCTCGGTTGACGCAACCCGAGGGAGGACGTGATGAGAACGAAGACCGCTCGCGCGGATCAGCGCCAACTGGGATCGGTTCCCACGGTAGACGTTTCCGTCACGACCGCCGAGTCTGAGGCCTTGCGAATCGTCGACGATGCGCTGGCACGGTTCGGGCATAGGGACCTCGTCGCCGGACCGGAGGTCGTCGATCTGTTGCTCGACATGCGGTCGGCTATGGGGCCGCAGGCGCGGTTCCCGACGTAGTGGCGCAGTTGCGGGCGATCTGAGCCGACAACGATCGCGCGCGGTCCACTTCTGCGATCCGCGCGGTCCCTGGCAGCGCGGCAGCAACGAGAACGCCGACGGACTCCTACTTCAGTACTTCCCCAAACGGACCGAGATCGCCCACGACACCCAAGCCGAACTCGATGCCGTCGCCGCCCAACTCAACGGCAGACCTCGACAAGCCCACGTGTTCAAGACACCATCACAAGCACTCGACGAAGTGGTGCGACGACCACTGAACTCGCAACAGCTACCGCGTGCCGTGTGAGGTGCGCGGCTGGTCGGAGGGTATCGCCGGCGTGCCGCCACTGCTGGTGACCGTGCGTAGTGCTTCGATCATTCCCTGGTGATGCGCGACGGCGAGCGCCGTCCCCGCCGCTTCGCCTGCGGTTGCTTCATACTTCCGCCAGCGATTTAGGGCTGTGGTCGAGTTGGACGCGTCGATTGACCAGGCGAAGGCTCCCTGCGATCACGAGGGTGGCTTTGGGGCGACAACGAGCAAGACGACGGCGAACGTCAAAATGGCGCTGCCGGTAACGATGAGGCCGATGCGTGCACCCCGGAAACGGAAGTGCCCGCTGATGCCGATGAGGAAGAGCACCGTCGCGAGGTAGACGGTTGTGCGGACGTAGTCGTCGGCGTAGCCGCCGGCCTTGGACCCGTCCGCGAACAACCGGTCGGCCTTCGCATCGAGTTGATCCGCCTTCACGAGATCGGGCTGCGCGTATTGCGGCATGAAGGTGGGACCGGGCGGTGCGTTTGGGTTTGTCGCCGGGTTGGTTGCGAGCCAGGCGTCGAACGCGACCTTGAACTCGTGCCGGAACCGCTTCGCTGCGATCGCCATCGCCTGCTTGTTGCCGGCGACGTAGGCGGTGAACCACGCGTTGAACGTCGACCCGTCGAAGTTCTTGGCGGTTGTCGCGTCGAGGTTGGCGCGACTCGCTTCGGTTCGGGCCGCGGACGCGGCGGCGAGTTCGATCCTCGACTCGGTGCTCCACTTCGCCGAGGAGTATCCGGAGTAAGCGGCCAGTACCGCAACGATCGCAAGCAAAGCGGCTTCGATCAACGAAACCAGGTGGTCGGAGCGCGAACTCGGAGCGTTTGCGTGGTCCGCGTGCTCGGCGAGTTCCTTGCCGACCTCGGTCGCAGATAAGCCTTCACCCATCCCGATCTCAGATCTCGTTCAGTGCGATCGAGGTCGCGAGTCGGACGGTCGTCGCGGCTGTCTGAGTCACGTTGTGGCGATCGGCGCAGCAGGTGTTGGTGGCACGGTGCCACTCGCGGGTTCGCGACCGAAGAACTCGATGACGCCGAGCACGAACAGCGTCACGATTCCGAGCCCGACGATGTCGAGCGGCGTCGGATGCCGCCAGAGAACCAGCACGAGGAATGCCAGCGCGGCGGCGACGACTCGCAATGCAGCCTTGCGGCGGACGACGAACGTGTTGGACGCGAGCCAATTCCAGTGGGCCCGTTCGCTCTCCGAACCGAGCCAGTTCGCAGTCCACCGCATCCGTCCGCGGAACCACACGGCGAGCCGGGACGGCCCGGCGAAGAAGACTGTGATCAGCACCACGAAGCTGAAAGCGAGTACGTCACGGATCGCGGTGTGCAAGAAGCGGACCAGCGTGTCGTACACCGCGGCGGCCGCGTCGTAGGGGAGACCGCCGTTCGTCGCCGCGTTGAGATACACACTGCGCCCGACGGCCAGGAGCAACGAGAGCGACAGCGCACCCAGGATGAACACGATCGCCGCTTGCACGAAGCCCCGGCGCCGGCTGCGCGAGAGATAGATCGCGCCCCCGAACGCGCTGAACACCAGCAACGGCAACAGCCATGCCAGCGTGTTCAGGATGCCGAAGGCCTTGCGCGCCTTGTACAGGTCTTTGGACTGAAAGAGCGTGATCTGGCCGCCGACCTTGTCGAGCGGAACCTTCGAGAAGACGTTGAGGCCGGTGGACTGCAACTGCGCGCTGACCAGCTTCGTCACCTCCGACAGATCGATCTGAACGGCGCCGTTGCTCGTTGCCGAGATGGCAGTGGAATGTTTGCCGGTGAGGACGTTGACGAGTTGGGCATGGGCGATCCGGTTCGCGTCGACCCAGAGCTTTTGAAACTGGTCGGTTTGTAGAACTCGCAGGACGACCTCGTGCACGAAGGTGTGCATGGCTCCACTCAACGGTGCCGCGAGTACTTGTGCACGCGCCGGGAGCGCGTCCTTGACGTAGGAGTTTACGTCGACCTGGGCGAATAGCTGGGTCGTGATCTCGTCGGCGACGTACGTCTGGATCGCCGGATCCTGGCTCAGCGGTTTCACGGTCTGCACGTAGCGACCCGTATCCCCGACCTCGCTCCGCAGGAACAGCGCCAGGATCGCCAGGGGCGTGAGCACCATCCCGATCACGAGCAGAATCGCGACCCAGAACCGATGCGTGAGCCGCCCTTCCCTTGGCGCATGCTCGGCGCGCGTCGTCTCGGAGGCAGCGAGCGCGGCGTTTTCCGCTTCGAGTTGTGCGATCCGTTGGCGGTCAGCCTCGACTTCGGCGCGCAGGGCGTCGGCGGACAGGTCGGCCGAGCGGTTCGATGCGTTGTTCTGTTCGCTCACGTTTTGTCCCTACAGGTAGTCGTTGTGCTGCAACCAGCGGAGTGCGAACCAGCCCCAGATCGGCGGCAGGTACGAGGTGAGGAGTCGGTGGGTGAAGGTCGCCGCAATGGCTTCGGTCTGAGGTACGCCTGCGGCGGTGAGGCCCGCGATCAAGCCCGCTTCGATCACGCCCATCCCTCCGGGAACCGGCGCGGCGCCGCCGAGCACCGACGCGAGAGAATTGATCACGATCAGCTGCATCAACGGCAGGGAGCGGCCGAACGCGTGTAACGAGCAACCGAGCACCAGCGCGAAGAGCACCTGCGTCACGAGGTTGCCGCCGAAGAGCATCCACGCCTGGCGGGGTTCGCTCAAGACGTGCTTCAGGTTGTCGACGGCCGCGTGCCACTGGGGCACCACGGAGTGCTTCCACCAGCCGTGAAGCTTCGGAATGAAGATGATGGCGCAAGCCGTGAGCACGCCGACGACAATCAGCACGAGAGCGATTCCGGCCCCGTTGTGACCGCCTCCCGTCGACGACGGCGTGAACTCGCCGTGCGTGACGATGAGGCCGATGATCACAAGGATGACCTGGATCAATCCCGCGGCCGTCGAGTTCAACACGCCCGAGCTGGCCGCAACCGCGACCTTCTGTCCTTGCTTTTGGAAGAAGCGGATGACGAGTGCGGTGGTTGCGACGGTTCCCCCGACGAGACCGGTGAAGTTGTCCGCGAACTCCTCGGCGACGACCGCCTTGTAGGCCAACGGCGCCGCGACCGAGCCCATGAGCGCGACCGCGCTGGTGAACGACGTGAGGAGGGAGAGCACGAACGCGACCGCGACCCAACCCCACTCTGCACCGGTGAACACCTCGGCGAAGTCGATGTTCGCCAGTTGGCCTATGAGCAGGTAAACGCCGACGGCAGTGCCGAGTGCCATGATTACCTTGCTGGGCGAGACGCGCCGCAGGTCCACGGGGTCCTCGACGGGCTGACTGATCAGTGCACCGCCCGATGTTCGCAAGCCGGTGAGCAGCTTCTTCGCGTTGGGAAGCTCGTGCCGAGTCGCCGCGGGGAGCGCGGCGGGAGTGGCAAGCGCCAGGACGTCGTTGAGCCGGTCATCGCCAAGCGCACGTCGAGCCGCCGCGAGTGCACGATCGTTTCCGACGAGTACCGCTGTGCTCGCGAGGAGCCCGGCGCGGTCGAGCCGGCATCGTTCGGGCGTCGCCGAAGACGAGGCGTGTCCGAAGTCGACGAGTGCGGTGGTGTTGTCGGCGCGGAGGAGCACGTTCGACGCGCGCATACTGCCGTGCGAGAGGCGTACGCCGTGGAGGTGCGCGAGGTTCGCCCACGCGTCGTCGAGCACGGCGTCGGTTAATCGGTCGGCGCTGGTCGCGGTGAACGCGACGCCGTCGGGCGTGCGCGTGACCAATGCCGCAGTCTGCCTCGCGCCGCCGATGCCCGAGATCACGACCTCGCTCGCCGGGACACCGGCGCTTGCCGCGGCGAACAGTATGTACCCACGATGCTCGAGCTGGTCGCCTCGCCTCAAGGCAACCGTTGGTCCGGAGTCCTTGTACCAGATCGCGCGCCATACCTTCGCGAACAGCCGCGCGTCGGCGGCATCGCGCCCGATCACAGTGATTCGCAGCGGCCCGCCGTCCGCTGCCGTCGCGACGTAGCGCGACTCGCCCCAGACCTGTGCGTCCGCCAGGCGCAGGCCGGAGACCTGCACACCGAGATCGGTCAAGGCATCGGCGACGTCATGCAGGGTCGGGTTCGCGGCGGGCGATCCGATCGCGAGGTGGAACGCGGCGGTGACTGCCCACCCGAGCGCGAGCGCGCCGACGATGTCGTCGAGGAGCCCCACGACGCCTACGACTGCACCGACCGAGGCAATCACGAGCGCCACGTACACCAGGTGTCGGGTCGGGCGGAGTAAGTAGGGCGCGGCGACGAGGATCACGGTCGTTGCGACGGCGAGGATGACGACGGGATACTCGGGCACCGCGCCGCGGACCTTCATCTGTGCCGGACCGCGCACCGCCGCCGAATCGACCCACGCGCGTAGCCCGATCGCGATCAGCCAGGTGATCGTGGCGGTGACCGCGAGCGCCAAGACGATGCGGAAGCGCCTGGCGATCAGGAGCGCAAGTAGGAGTGCGACGGCGGTTCCGCCCGCGCCGACGCGATAGCACGCCAACGAGATCGGGCGCAACCAGCCGGGCAGCTCAGTGAGCAGTTCGAAGGTCTTTGTCTCGACCGCTGCCAAGTTGTGCGCACCGATCGCCGTGATCGCCACGATGGCGACCGCCGTTGCGGCGCTCACGATGTCTGCGGGCCGTCGGCGCATCGTTCCGGACGTCACGACGCCGAAGATCGCCGGTGGCCGATGATCGCGCGGGACGGTGTCGAGCACTCCGTCGTCGACGGGCGCCGTGCGGGTCTTCGCGTTCACCATTCGTCACGACCTGTCGGGGCCGACAGCATGGCGATAGCGGTCATTCCGCAGGCATCGCCCGCGACCGTCTGAGGTTCGACACGAGAACGGTGATCCCGAGAAGCGCGACGCCGCCGACGATGATGACCGCGGCGATACGAATCAGCACTCGGGTGCCCTTGGGTGCGGCTTGCACCTTCCCGATGGCCTGCAACACCTGCTCGGTCTTGTCGAGAATTGCCTCGGCCTTCTCGACGTCACCCTCTGCCCGGTGCAACCGTGTGCCAGGTTCATTCATGAGACCATCTTGATGCCGCCGCGCGGGCCCTCTGTCACCCAATCGAGGGTGAACCGACGTCATCCGGTTCCCGCCTCGTCCTCCGTCGGCCTGAACGCGTCGCGGAGGCGGGTTCCGTGCTCGGGAGCGGACAGCGACGGGGGGGCGGCGACGACGAGCAACGACGGATCCGGGCCACGGATGAGCCGGCCCACCCAGCCGGAGTCCGCTGCGAACACCGCTCCCGCGCACGTCCCAATGAGGATGCAGATTGCGGTACCCGAGAACCACGTCACAAGTGCCAGCGCGATTCCGAAGAATCCGAACTGGCTGAAGTTTCGCGTTACGACGCCGGGCATCCAGATGCTCGCCGACACCGCATACAGCCCCGACGCGACTGCCGTAAACACGCCAGAGGGGAGAAGCACCCGCCATCGCACTTGGCCCATCAGCATCAGCCAGGCAGTGAACCACCACACTGCCGACGTGACCGCGAGCGACACGACGGCGAACACCACGATCTGCGGTCCGTCGCCGAGCACACCACGCAAGGCGCCCATCAGCGCCATGCCCGCAAGCAGCACGAAGAACCAGAGGGGGCCGCGGACATACTCACCGGCCGTGTTTCCACCTGGCCGCCGCCAGGCCTTCAAGAACATCCGCTGGAGTGCCGTGGTGAAGGAGGTCGCGAAGAAGATCGTGAGCACGAGGCCGAGAATTCCTGTCGCCTTGCGGATCTGATCCGACGACGCGAACGCCTGTTTCGCAGTGGTCAGCGCACCACCCCGGATGCCGAGGCGGTGGGTCACGACGGTGAAGATCGAATCGCGGAGACTCTTCGGCAGGAACGCGGCCACGACGATGACGAGGGGGAAGAACGAGACGAACGCCTTGCCGGCGAGCGCGACACTACGGTCGATGAACTCGATTTCGAGCATTCGGTCCCACACCTGCCACAGGAGCGTTCGCTCGGCGCGTTCGCGTAGGACCGTCACTCGATCGCGGACAGCCGCGACACCGTTGCGGAATCTCGAACGTCGGTTGGTACTCATCCGCGCCTGAACACGAGCCGAAGGTCGCGCCACGGCAACACGAGGAATACAGCGAGCGCGAAATACAACGCCACCGCCAGGGCAGGAAGGGCCAGTCCGATTATAATGGCGGTCACGTACGCGGCCACTGTCGGCCAGAGGTCACGGCGATCGGCACGCAACTCGTCGTCGCCCAGGCCTCGTTCGTAGAGATTCTCGTGCCGCGCGTACGCGTCCAGGGCGAACCCGAGAAGGCGGATGGTCAGCAGCGTGAGGCCGTAAACCGTGACGAAGACTCGCTCGCCGTTGATGTTGTGTAATGCGTCCGCAACGAGCTTCGTTGGAAACGGCAGGAATGCGATGACGAGCAGCAGCACCAAGTTGATGCGCAGCAGCAAAGTGTCCGCTCCCGTCAAGCGATCGGTCATGGCGCTGTGCGCGAGCCACGCGGCTCCGATCGTCAGGAAGCTGACGACGTAGCCGAGGTATGCGGGCCACGCGTTCCGCAACTGTTCTAGTGGGCCACCCGGCGGGCGCAGGGCGATGTCGAGTACCAAGAGCGTGGCGGCGATGGAGAACACGCCATCGCTGAACGCCTCCATGCGCGCGGCGCTCAGCGATTGCGGTCTATGTCGCGGGTCTCGACGGGAGGTCATCGTGGGATGGTCTCTCAGTTCTAGAGCGCCTTGAGCGCGATGGCGAATGCGAATCCGATGGCGACCACGGACCCCGTGAAGACGCCTTCGACGGCAAACGCTTCGGGCAGCATCGTGTCGGCGAGCATCGTCAAGAGCGCGCCGCCGGCAAATGCCTGCGCCATTGCGCCGGTGCGGCCGCTGGCGGGATCGAGCACGAGGTAGCCCACCGCCGCGGAGAGACCGGAGACGATGACGACCGCGGACCAGATGAGGAACACCCGTCGCATCGGCCAACCGGCTGCGCGCATGCCGCTCGACGACCCCATACCTTCCGGAAGGTTGGAGAACGTCACCGCGACGAGGAGAGAAGGGCTGATGCCACCCATCAGCACCGTCAGGCCGAGCACGAAGGACTCGGGAATCCCGTCGAGGATCGAACCCATCAAGATCGCCAACGGTGAACCGTCGGCTTGGCCGCCCGTCGAGCTCTTGCGCTTGGCCGCCCCGTTGCGGGCAAGAAGCCAGTTGCCGATCGTGAACACGGCCGCGCCGGACAACACGACGATCGTCACCGCGCCGATGGAACTCGTCTTGAGCGCTTCGTCGACAAGGTCGAAGGCGACCGAACCGATGAGGAGCCCGCTCCCGAGGGCCATCACCGCGGCGATCGTCTTCCGTCCGGGCGCGAACATGTACGACAATGCTGCACCGAGCAACAATGATGACGCGGCGAGCGCGCCCCAGAAGAACGCGGCAATCACGGTGTGACTGCCGTGCTGGTCTCTGCGAAGACGTTTCCGAAGTCGTCGTACATACTGACGATGGTCCAGGCGTTCGTCCCGGCTCTCGTCAACGCGTTCTCGGCGCCGGTCCTGTACGCGAACTCGCGTTCCGCGTCGTTGTGCAGAATGAGCAGCCGCAGCGACGGCTTGTCCAAACGATTCGCGAAGTCGAGCATCGGGATGTCGCCGTTCGAGTTCCCGCCGGCTATCAGCGGGCGCCGGCCGAGATGACTCCAGATCTGGATCGGCTTCTGGGCCCCATCGTCGAGGAAGCCGAGCGCGGCCTTGCGCATGATCCGGCTGCCTTCGTCGTCGCTCGCGTACTCGAGCACCGTCGTGCTGCCGATCACGCGCTCGGGCGGAATGCCGAACACCTCTTGGCTGATCGGGCGCATGAAGTCGGCGCCGCTTCCCGACACGATGAGGTTCGTGAACCCGTGCGCCTCCAGGTAGGCGAGCAACTCGATCATCGGTGCATATGCGCTTTGGAGATACCCGCGGCCGAGGGTCGGGTGTTGGGCGCTCCGGAGGAACGCGTCCGAGTGCATTTCGAACTCTTGGACGCTGATGCCGGCGTACGTGCCCGAGATGGCGCCGAGAAGTATCTTCGCCTTGTCGTCGTTGCCGGCGTAGTGCTCGGCGATGGCCGCGCCCAACCACGTGTTGTCGTGTTCGTAGGCCGCCTTCCACGGTTGGCGATCGCGCAGCGTTGGATCCGCTTTCGCCATCTCCGCCAGTCGCCGGAGCAAGAAGTCGGCCTCGACGGGCAGGGGGTGCTCACACCAAAGGGTGCCGTCGGCGTCGAACGTCGCGATCCGCTCCTCGGACGGCACGAACGAAGGACCCGGCTTCGTCACCGTATCCACGAACTCGAGAATTGCCGTCTTCGTCGCGCCTTCGTTCCAGCTCTCCAATTGCGTGCTCATGCTTCGCTCCTGTCGGGACGGCGATCTCAGAGGCCGAGGTTCGGGTACAGGTGGCCGAAGAGGTCGCGCACGATCGCGAGCGCTTCGGCGCCGGTGGGTGGTGCATCGGGGGTGAAGTCGGGCACTTTCTGACCGAGGTTCTTGCCGAATGCCAAGAACCCGAAGAAGATGGCGCCGGCAAGAACTCCGAGCGGCGCGTCCGGCGGTATCAGGCTCTCGTCGAACGGCGGAACCGGTCGAGGCACGACGTCGGGCCATGTTTCCGGTTCGCGCGGCGCGTCACGCGTGAGAACCGTCCGCAGGGTCGGCGCGATCGCTTCTCGATCGCTGAACGGCTTGCCGAGCGACCATCGTTCGCGCAGGGTCGCCAATATCGAGGTACTGCGGAACGTGTCGTTGACGACGATGCGTTCGTCGATCCACGGCGAGATCGCGATCGCGGGGATCCTCACGCCGGAGCGTTCGAACGTGAATCCCAGTTGACCCGCGCCGGCCGAGCGGTTCGGCGGAGGCGCGAGCGGCGGCGGCACGTGGTCGTAGGTGCCGCCGTGCTCGTCGAAGGCGACCATGACGAAGGTGTTGAACACATTCGATCCGCGTGACGACACCGACGTTCGGATCGCGTCGTAGATCATCGCGAGGAACGCTTCGCCGCCCAGGAGCGACGAGCGAGGATCGAATGACATGCCGGGATAGTTCGCGTTGTACGCAGGGTGCATGTCGTTGTGACCGTGCCACAGATTCGGTTCGATGAAGGAGTACGTGGGCAGGTCGCCGTTGGCGGCGTCTTCGAGGAACTGGTTCGTGCTGAAGAAGTTCTTGAAGCCGTCGTGGAGGCGCGCGGCGTGGATCAGTCCGGTGAACGGCACGACCACCGCGGGATCGCAGTACACGCGCCAGGTAAGCCCGTTGGCTTCCAACCGTTCGAAGATCGTTTCCGCCGTGTTGTGCACCGGGAACACATCGGGGGGAGCCATGTTGACGACGAAGCCCGACGACGTTCCCGCATGGAAGAACGATCGGTTGGTGAAGGTCTGCGACGGCACTTCGCAGAACCAGTGGTCGAACGTCGCGAATCCGCGCGCGAGCGTCGACATGACCGGCAGCTGGTCCGGCCGATAGCCGGTCATGATCTGCGCGTGCTCGTCGTAGGTCGGCGGCCGGTGCATCTCCGCGGTGAACGAGCTGATGTAGTCGGCGACGAAGCCGTCCATCGTCGGGCGCTGCTCGGCGTCGGGGGGCGCGTTGTACGGCGCCGTCATCTTCTCCGAGACGATCCCGCGATTGCCCGGCGGATCGATGATGCCGAACAACTGGGTGTTGACGTGGGTGTACTCCTCGCCCGGATCGGGGTTCGGTGTATCCATTGTCGCCGCGACGCCGTAGGGCACATGCCCGCGATCAGCGCCGTGGTCGGCCCATTCGGGAATCGGATTGCTGAGATCCTTGCCGAGCACCCCTTCGAACGACGGCACTTCACCGGGCTGGTACAAGCGACCCAGCAGGTTGTCGAACGAGCGGTTCTCGAACATGACCACGACGACGTGATCGAACGCGTTGTCCTTACTCGGGGCCATCATCTCGCCTTCCAATCTGCGCCGCGCAGGCGTCGACTGCCGCGCGCACGGTGGGGTACAGGTGCCCGGTACCGATCGCGTCCAGCACACCTGCCGCCTCGAACTCCTCTTCCATGCGCGTCCGCAGCCGGGCAATGGCGAGCGTGATCTCGTCGTGGCGCAGCGCGTTTGTCAGCTCGACGAGGGCGTCGACGCCGGTTGCATCGGCGTGGGTGATCGCGTCCGCGTCGAGAACGAGCCAGCGAACCGGTGGCTCGGCGGCGCGGATCGCCTCGCGCACGCGCCCCTTGAAGTAGCGCGCGTTCGCGAAGAAGAGCCGGTCGTCGAGGCGATACACCACGATGCCGGGCGTCACCCGCGCCGAACGATGCAACGAGACGTCGGCGTAGCGGCCGAGTCGCTCGACCCAGCCCAAGACCGCGTCGTGCGGACGGGCACTGCGGCGCACGGTGTCGATGATCGAGAGGCCGACGGCGACGACGAGGGCCTGCAGCACGCCGAAGACGATGACGCAGCCGGTCGTTACCGCGGCGATCGCGACCTCGACCGGATCGATCGCCGCCAGCGCGCGCCAGGCGCCCGGGTCGATCAGCCCGATCGCCGCGAAAACGATCACGGCACCGAGCACCGCCTTCGGGAGGTACTGCACGGGCGCGGTGAGCACCAGCATGATGACGGCTACGGTCGCGGCCGCGAACAGGCTGGCGAACTGCGTGCGCGCGCCCATGTCGTCGTTGACGGCAGTGCGCGAACCGCTCGCCCCGATCGGGAAGCCCTGCGTGACCCCGGCCGCGGCGCTCGCGGCTCCCAAGGCGAGGAGCTCCTGGGTTCCCCGCACGCTCTGGTTGTGCTTGCCCGCGAACGACCGCGCGGTGAGGATCGCGTCGGCGAAGCAAACCAGGAAGATGCCGACGGCCGCGGGTGCCAACTCGATCGTGTTCGAAAACCCGGGTCTCGGGATCGTAAAGCTCGGCAAGCCCGCCGGGATCGGCCCGATCACCGCAATGCCATGACCGGCGAAGTCGAAGGCCCATGAGCATGTGATCGCCACGACGACGACGAGCAGCGCGCCCGGTAACTTCGGCATGAGTCTGCGCAATCCGAAGAGCGCCACGAGTGACACCGCGCTGACGGCGACGGTCGCGCCGCTGGCGCTTCCGAGCTTGGTGATGACTTCCCACAGCTGAGGCAGTGGATCGATCGCGTCGATAGACAGCCCGAGCAGCTTTCCGAGTTGACCGACGACGAGCACGAATGCGACGCCGTGGATGTACCCGACGAGCACGGGACGCGAGAAGTAGTCGGCGATCCAGCCGAGCCGGAGCACCCACGCGACGACGAAGCAGAGCGCGACGAGCAGGGCGAGCATCGCGGCCAGCTCGGCCGCGTCGGGGGAGCCGGCGATCGCGAGCGGCAGGATCGCGGCCGCGACGAGGGTGCCGATCGAGCCCTCGGGTCCGACGACGAGTTGGCGCGACGATCCGATGAACGCGTAGACGACTGCGGGGAGCAGCAACGCGTAGAGGCCGTTGACGGGGGGCACGCCCGCGACCTCGGCGTAGGCCATTGCCGATGGGATCGCGAGCGCGGCGACGGTCAGACCGGCGACGGCGTCGCGCCGGGCGGTCGGAAGGCGATAGCGCGACAGATGCGCGCTGACGGGAACCGCCCGCGCGAGCAACGGCTCCGCGCGGGCGGCGCGGAACGGAGACTTGATCTCGTCGCCAGTCCGGGCGGGCGCGGAGTCGCTCTCGTTCGCGGTCATGGCGTTGGCTCGGCTAGAGCCAGCCCGCTCGCTTGAACTTGTAGTAAAGGAACACCGACAAGCCGATCATGAGCAACAGGAGCAACGGGTATCCGAACGACCACCGGAGCTCGGGCATGTGCGCGAAGTTCATCCCGTAGATTCCGGCCAGGACGGTGACGACCGCGAAGATCCCCGCCCACGCGGACATCCGCCGCATGTCGTCGTTCTGCTGCACGCCGATCCTCGACAGGTTCGCGTCGAAGACACTCGAAAGCAGACTGCCCAGCGAGTCGATGGCGTCGCTGACGCGCGCCAGGTGGTCGGCGACGTCGCGGAAGAACGGGGCGGAGTCGGCCGAGACGCCTTCGATCTCCCCGTGCGCGAACTGCTCTATAGGCGTTCGCAACGGGTTGACCGCGCGGCGCAGCGTGTTCAGTTCGCGGTTGAGGGCGGATATCCGCTGGGAGTTGTGGGTCCGCTGCGGCGAGAACACGGAGTCTTCGACGTCGTCGAGATCCGCTTCGAGATCCGAGACGACCAACTCGTAGACGTCGATGACGCGGTCGGCGACGGCGTAAACGACGGCGGCGGGACCTTGCGTGAGAACATCAGCGTGCTTCTCGAGGTTGTGGCGCACGCTTGCGAGCTCGAAGTCCGCCCCTTGCCGCACCGTGATGACGTAGTCCGCGCCCATGAAGAGCGCGAGCTGTCCGCTGGCAACCGTGTGTGTGTCGTTGACGTACCAAAGGGCCTTGAGAATGAGGAACACCATGTCGCCGTACTTCTCGACCTTCGGCCGTTGGACGGGATGCAGTGCGTCCTCGACCGCCAGCCGGTGCAGTCCGAAGATCTTGGCGACGTGTTCCATCTCGGCCGCGTCGGGCTCGTGCAGGCCTACGGATACGAAGTCGCCGGGCGGTCCTGCCTGCACCGCCTTGCGGATCGCTTCGAGGTCGTCGGGTGCGACGTCGACGTGCAGGGGGCTGCCGTCGCGGTACACCGCCGTGTTCGCGATCATGACTTCGCCGGCTCCTTCGTCGACGGGTTGCCGGAGAGAGAAGCGATGTGACGCATGATCCGACCTCGCCGGGGACGCGGGCCCGCGCCCGCGCCCCCGAACTCCCGATCGTCAGTCGCGTGCGAACGCGGCTTGGGCTTCCTTCACCAGGTCGATCCACGGATCACCACTGACGTTTACGACCACCTTCTTGATCGTCCCGCCCGTGAACGCCCACGGCGCGTCGCCGGGGTAGTCATCGGTGACGGGTTCGCCCCGGTCCATGCCGATGTTGAGCCCTTCGCCCGCAAGCGAGAACTTGCCGGGTTGGGTCTTGATCTTGGCCTCGCCGACCTTCTCCTGGTTGATGTAGAGCGAGAGCATGCCCTCGGTCGGCGTGCTCTCACCCACTTTCTCGAACCGGGCCGAAAGCCGGCAGTCGCCCGTCGGGACGGGCTTCTCCGACTCGACGTACTGGTCCTCTTCGCCGACGTAGTTGTAGTCGTACTTGAGCTTGCCGTCCTTGATGTAGAGCGCGTGGCCGCCGAACCGGCACCCGTGCGCGAACAGCACGCCCGCGGCTCCCTTCTCGAGCGTGACGTCGGCCGAAATTCCGTAGGAACGGTTGCGGATGTTCACGGCGACCGACTCCGGCACCTCTGCGCAACCGGGGTAGTACTCGTATTGGTCGCGTGCCTTCGCGAGTTCCGGTCGCTCCGTGTTCAAGATCGCGATCGCGGTCCGAGATTCGAGCGGCAGTGCGTTGTACATGCCCGCCTGCGCCCACCACAGCGCGACCAGCTCTTGCAATTTGTCCGGGTACTTGTCGGCAAGATCGTGGCACTCGCTCGGGTCAGTCTCGGTGTTGAACAACTCCCACCGCTGGGTCGCGAACTCGGCCCATCCATCGGGCGTGGCCGGGGTCACCGACGCCGCCTTCCACCCTTCGTGGTAGATCGCGCGCGTGCTGAGCATGGAGTAGAACTGGGTTTCGCGGCCCTTGGCCTTCTCGTCGTCGAAGGTTGCCTTGAAACTCGAGCCCTCGAGTGGGATCTGCGTCGCTCCCCGGTAGGTCTCGGGCAGCTCGACGCCGAGGCAGTCGTAGATGGTCGGCACGATGTCGATCGCGTGCTGGTACTGGCGCCGGAAACCTGTCTTCTTGATCTGCGCCGGCCACGAGATGATCATCGGGTCGGCTGTGCCGCCCTGGTAGTTGGCGTAGCGCTTCCACATCTTGAACGGCGTGTTGAAGGCCCAGGCCCAGCCGGTCGGGTAGTGGTTATACGTCTTCGTGCTGCCGAGGACGTCGAGGTACTTCAGGTTGTCCTTGATGGTGTCGTCGATAGCGTTGAAGAACTTGTTCTCGTTGACCGAACCGTTGGGGCCACCCTCACCGGAAGCGCCGTTGTCGGACACCAGGATGATCAGCGTGTTGTCGAGCTGGCCCGACTCCTCGAGGTAGTCGAGCATGCGGCCGAGCTGGTGGTCGGCGTGGCTCACGAAGCCGGCGTAGACCTCGGCCATCCGTGAGAACAGCTTCTTTTCATCCGCATCGAGGGAATCCCACGGACGCACGACGTCGAGGGCCGGCCAGTCCTGACCCTTGGGTCCCTTCAAGTCGGTGTACGGGTTGATCGGCGAGAGCTCCGCGGCGTCGGGGATGATGCCCAGCTTCTTTTGCTTTGCGAAGACGGTCTCGCGGTAGGCCTCGTAACCCATGTCGAACTGGCCCTTGTACTTGTCGGCCCATTCCTTCGGCACGTGGTGCGGCGCGTGGCCGGCGCCGAACGCGTAGTAGAGGAACCACGGCTTGTCGGGCGCGACGGCTTTCATGTCGCGGATGAACGACATCGCCTTGTCGGTGATGTCGACCGAGAGGTGGTAGCCCTCCTCCGGCGTCATCGGCGGATCGACCGGGTGGTTGTCGTGAATCAGATCGGGATACCACTGGTTCGTCTCCGCGCCCAGGAAGCCGTACCAGCGGTCGAAGCCGCGGCCCGACGGCCAGCCCTGCCGACGCGAGGCGAGGTTCTCCTCGTCCTCGGCGCAGAGGTGCCACTTGCCGACCATGAACGTGCTCCACCCGAGCTCACCCAGGATCTCCGGCGCCATTGCGGTTTCCATCGGAATGTGGCCGTTGGCATTCGGGAAGCCCGACGACGCTTCGGAGATGCACGCCATGCCGTTCGTTGTGTGGTTGCGGCCCGTCAGGAGGCACGACCGCGTGGGCGAGCACAGGGCCGTCGTGTGGAAGTTGGTGTACTGGAGGCCCTTCTTCACGATCCGGTCGATGTTCGGCGTCTTGATCGCGCCGCCATACGCCTCGAGGGCAGAGAAGCCGACGTCATCGAGGACGACGTACATCACGCTCGGCGCACCTGCCGGGGGATTCGGCTGGGCGTAGGGCGTCCAGTCGGGGTTTGAATCCTTGATGTCGATGTTGATGACGCCTTGGAAGGGCTTGGCCATGACGAGATTCCTCCTGCTGAGGTTCAACCGTGAGGTTGACGGACGAGGCGTGAACGCACCCGGGTCTCGACGAGGACCGGAACGAACTCGCGAATTCGTGCTTGGGAGTACGCGGCGAATGCGGCTTCGACCTCGGCTCGAATGACGTCCGTTTCGACGTTCGTTCCGAGTTTCGTGTGGAGTGACTGCACGACCAGGTCGATTCGTCCGCCCCATTCGGATTCGCTCGCGCGTTCCATTGTTTTCATCTTCTGATCTCAGGTCGTAGTCGTCGTCGACGACGAGGTCTTCAGCGTCACGACGATGTTCGTGCCGCTTCCCGCCGCGACGATGGTGATGTCGCCGGCATAGGTCCCGGTGAATTCGAGCGTGCCGACGTACTTGTCGCCCGTGCCGACCGATCCGGATTTCGTGACCGTGAGCGCCGGGTTGGTCTTGTAGAAGCTGAACGCGTCGGCGGGTGCTTGGGTCGTGTTGTAGACGCCGATCATGACGCCACTGTCACTGTTCACCAGCGAACCCGAGCCGGCCGCCGTCGCGCCGGTCGGAACGGGAAAGCCGGCCGGCCAGTTCGGGGGGAGCTGGCCGTCGAGGGAAAGTGACACCTGTCCGTCGGGTGTTGTGACAGCGATGTTCTTGCCCGCCACAGTCGTCGTTGTGGAGGAGCCGCTCTTCGAGCTGCTCCCGCACGCCGCGAGGAACACGATCGCCGACAACGCGAGCGCGGCGACGACGCGCAATCGCGCGCAGGTGTTCGTCGTGGTTCGGAATGGCGGCGTGCGGGATGTCACGGCTCGGTTCTCAGGACTTTGCCGTCGGGGCGGACGCGCCGCCACTGGTGGGAGCGGTCCCGAGCTGCTTGGCGGCTTCCTTGACTGCGGCGTCGAGGTCCTTGGCGTCGACGTCGAGCTGCTTCGCGACCTGCTTCTCGGCCTTCAGGGCCGCCTTGTCGATCGCTTCCGCGATCTTCGACTCGCCGACGATCAGCAGACACGCTTCGCCCGCGTCGATGAACTCACCGAGCTCCTTCACGTCCTTGCGCGACAAGCCCTTCCACAGGTGGCCACCGACACCGCCGATGGCGGCTCCGACCGCGGCCGAGCCGACAATCGCCGGCGGGAACAACAACCCGAACAGCGCGCCGACTGCGAGGCCGCCCCATGCGCCGTGGCGCGTGGTTGTCTCGTCCTTGTTCTCGTGCACCTTGCCGTTGGCGTCCTTCGTGACCACGGCCGCGTCGTAGGTGCCGACCGCGCCGGCCAGGTGCAGATCCTTCACGACGTCGTAGTCGCTCTGCGCAACGGCTTCGCTGGGATACGTGCCGATGTAGATGAAGACACCGTCTGCCTTCGCCATGATTGTTCTCCTTTTGGTCGAGTCCCTCGACGCAATCGATCAGCTGCGACTGGGGGACTGCTCGTTGAAGTCTGCGATTCGAGCGGGTGATCACGTGTCACCAAATCAGGGGTGATCGCGCTTCGCGCAGGAGTGCTACGTCAGCGTGTCCCGGCCGCCGTAGCGGGCAAGCGCGTAAAACACCATGACGGCGATCGCGATGTACACGAGCGACCAGACGGGGTAGTACGGCATCCACGTGATCGCGCTCACGGCGCCGAGCGTTGCCGCGATGTAGCCGATCCATCGCGCGAACTGGCTGCCCGTCAAGATGGCGAAGCTCGAGCCGATCAGCACGATGCCGACAATGAGCCACAACCATGCGTAGGTGGTGAGATTGTCTCCCAGTACGCCGTTCTTGAGGCCGTCGGGCAGCGCGCCCTTGTAGCTGAACGCCCAGATCGAGTCGACGATTCGCATGATCCCCGCGAGTCCGAGGACGGTGCCGGCAAAGAACAGCCAGCCCGCGCCTTTCGCTTCGTCGTCCAGTTGGTCCAGTTCGGCGTTCTCGACATACGCGTCGGTCATATCAGTCTCCTTTGGTTCACTACGTGTTCCTCAGAACCTTCGGCGCGCCCGGCGCCGACTACGCCTGCGTACGCCGCACACGGATACCGGGGAAAGCGGCCGCCCGAACGGGTCGATGAACAAAGTGACGGGGCCGCCTTGGATCGGAACCGATCCCTCGAGCACTTCGATCGAGTACGACAGTTGCCCCTTGTCGAGCGTCGGCTTGTTGATGACGACGACGGCGTCCGACGGCGCGTCGGCACCGGCGTCGACGAACGCGAGCACTGCGTTGGGCGGATCCGTCGCGAAGCTGTTGTCGCCCTCGCCCCAAAGGTCGACGAAGTCGGCCGTGGTCATGTGGCCGACGGCCCGCTGAGGTCGATCGGAAAAGTACAAGGTGGCGGGCGTTACGTCTTGCAGCGTGACGGTTGCGCCGTCGCTCGTGAGGCCGCGTGCGGTCTGCACGAACATCGATTCCTGATCCGCGAGCTCGTCGAGTTGTTGCTGATCCATGATCTCGTCTCCGTTGAGTAGACGTCGGTCACACGACGACGTAGGGGTCGACCGGGCGGGCGACGATGTAGGTGAACACGCCGATGATCGGCAGGAAGATGATGAAGAGCGTCCACAGGGCCTTGGCCCAGCCGCCGTGATCGGTCCGCCGGAAATTGTCGATGAACACCCAGATGACGACGAAGATCCACAACACCAACAGGGCGAACAGGCAGATGCTCCAGAACACCGAGAGCAACGGGTAGTCGTACGCAAACATCACGGCTCCTTGGGGTTGGTCGGATCGAGGTCGGAACTCGAGTTCATGCGTCCTCGGCGACGAGACGCACGCTGACGAGCTCGAGACCGAGTGAGTTGATTCGTTCGATAACGCCGTGCACTGCTGCCTGGTCCACGAAGTCACCCTGGAGGAGTGTCTTGCCCCGTTCACCTCGGAGCTCGAACTCCGGGAATGCGGCCCGCAACATCGGGCCCGGTTCGCCGCGAAATTCGAACTCGAAGGTTTCAGTCACTCGTCGTTCCTTCCGTCCGAACACGCGATTCGGGTGCTCCTCCCACCCGTTGTCTCTCTCTGCTGCAGTCTGCGGCAGCGGCGGTGATCTGCTGTCACCCGTCGTCGGGTGATTGGACCGCAGCGGAGAGGATTTCGGTCGACCCGGCACGTCATTCGTGATTTCCTCCGAAGGGTTGGATCGCTGCAAACCGGTGAAGGGAGCGACCATGGTCGACGCCACGGCAAAGTTCTTCGCCGACCTCGAGCAGAACGACCACCAGCCGCTCCTCGAGAAGGCGACGGGCTCGTTGCGCTTCGAGCTCACCCAAGGAAACGGCGTCGAACGTTGGCGAATCGATGTGCGCAACGGCGACGTCGCGGTCTCGCACAAGGCCGGTGCCGCTGATTGCGTACTGCGGGCACCGAAGCCATTGTTTGACAAGCTCGCGTCGGGCCGCGACAACGCGATGACGGCGTTGCTGCGGGGGGCGTTGACCGTGGAGGGTGACCCCGACTTCCTGCTCGCTTTCCAGCGCATCCTGCCCAGTCCGCCGAGGGCGCGAGGTGGAAAGGCGGAACGTGATGGCTGACCTGGTGAAGATCCTCGACGGCAACACGTTCGTCGTGAGCGACACGCGTGGCGACATCGAAGCATCGCTTACCGATCCGACCGGCTTGTTCTCGTTCGACACGCGTTTCTTGTCGAGGTGGGTTCTCACGGTCAACGGCGATCGCCTCAATTCATTGTCGGTCGACGACCTCCAGTACTTCGAGACCCGCTTCTTCCTCGTCCCTGGTACCGGAACGGTCTACGTCGACTCGAAGCTCTCGGTGATACGCCGTCGCTCCGTGGGCGCCGGCTTCCATGAGGAGCTCTCTGTCCTCAACCACGACAACCAGCCGGTCAAGCTTGCAATCCGCGTTGACACGGGCTCCGACTTCGCCGACCTGTTCGAAGTCAAGGACGCACTGAAGAAGAAGGGCAAGTACTCGACGCGGGTTGAGAAGTCGTGCCTCGTGCTCGAGTATGTGCGCGATACCTTCCGGCGCGACACGACGATCTCTTCAACCGAGCCCGCGAAGTACGACCCGAATGGCTTCGCGTTCGCGGTGACGATCCCCGCGCACAGTGAGTGGCGTACGACGCTCGAGGTGACGGCCGGTCTCCCGATCTCGAGCGATGTCGGCACGAACGTGGTGGCAGCCAAGGCCAAGCGGCGCGCGAAGCCCGATATGCAGCGCGATCTCGATCGCTGGCTCGAGGCTGCGCCTCGGCTTTCGGCGGACTCGTCCGACCTCGAGCGGACGTATCGCCGCAGTCTCGTCGACCTCGCCGCGCTTCGGTTCTCGCCGCTAACGGCCAGCGGTCAGACGCTCCCGGCGGCCGGACTGCCGTGGTTCATGACGATCTTCGGCCGCGACACCCTGTTCACGAGTCTCCAGGCGTTGCCATTTCATCCCGAACTCGCCGCGACGACGTTGCGCGAACTCGGCCGGCGACAGGGGACTCGCATCGACGACTTTCGCGACGAAGATCCAGGTCGAATCTTGCACGAGATGCGCTACGGGGAGATGACCGCGTTCAGTGAGCGTCCGCAATCGCCCTACTACGGCAACGCCGACGCCACTCCGCTCTACGTCGTGCTGCTCGACGAGTACGAGCGCTGGACCGGTGACACGAAGCTCGTACGCGAGTTGGAGCCCGAGGCACGTGCCGCGCTGCACTGGATTGACGACTACGCGAACCTACGCGGCGATGGCTACATCTGGTACCAGCGACGCAACGAGAAGACCGGCCTCGAGAACCAGTGCTGGAAGGACTCGTGGGACTCGATCTCCTCACGCGACGGCACGATCCCCGGCTTCCCCCGCGCGACATGCGAGCTCCAGGGTTACGCGTACGACGCCAAGGTGCGCGCGGCGCGCCTCGCCCGTACCCTGTGGAAGGACCCCGCGTTCGCCGACGACTTGGAGAAGCAAGCCGCGGATCTGAAGCGCCGCTTCAACCGCGACTTCTGGGTCGCCAAGGACGAGTACTTCGCGCTGGCGCTCGACGAGAACGGCCAACAGGTCGACGCGCTCGCGTCGAACAACGGTCACTTGCTCTGGAGCGGCATCGTCGACAAGACGAAGGCGAAGGCGGTCGCACGTCACTTGATGGGGCCGCGTCTGTTCTCCGGCTGGGGCGTTCGCACGCTTGCCAGCGGGCAAGGGCGCTACAACCCGATCGGCTACCACGTCGGCACCGTCTGGCCCTTCGACAACTCGTTCATCGCGTGGGGATTGCGCCGTTACGGATTCAAGGAGGAAGCTGCGACGGTCGCGTCGGGGATTCTCGATGCAGCCGCGTTCTTCGACGGCCGGTTGCCCGAGGCCTTCGGTGGTTACCGACGCCTCGACACGAAGTATCCCGTGCAGTACCCCACGTCGTGCAGCCCGCAAGCATGGTCGACCGGAACACCGCTGCTCCTCTTGCGCACGATGCTCGGACTCGAACCATCGGGCGAGCATCTCATCGTCGACCCGCTCGTTCCCGAAGGCATCGGTCAGATCCAACTCCTCGACATCCCCGGCCGATGGGGAAGCATCGACGCCTTCGCGCGCGAACGCTGAGCCGCCTCGCAGATCGGAAGAGTTGATGGCCGAGCATCGCGTTGATCTCCTCGCATCCGTACACGGGTACCGGCGCGCGTGGGTGAGCGGCGACCTGATCGCCGGCCTGACGGTATGGGCGGTGCTCGTCCCCGAATCGCTCGCCTACGCGACAATCGCCGGAGTCTCGCCCGTGATCGGCCTGTACGCCGTACCTCCTGCGCTGCTGTTCTACGCGCTGTTCGGGTCATCGAAGGTGCTGATCACCGGTCCGTCAGCGGCAACGGCCGCGCTGTCGGCCGCGGCCGTCGCCCAGATCACGACAGGCGGCCCTGCGAACTTCGCCGCGTTCACGGCGATGCTCGCGATCGTTACCGGTGTCCTGGCGCTCCTCGCCGGCCTGTTCCGCATGGGATTCCTCGCCAACTTCATCTCCGAGCCGGTGATGAAGGGCTTCATCATCGGCTTGGCCCTTACGATCCTCGTCGGTCAGCTCCCCAAGCTCTTCGGCATCGAGAAGAGCGAAGGCGACTTCTTCAAGCAGTTGTGGAAGTTCCTCGGAAACCTCGGCGACACGCAGTGGCTCACGCTCCTCATCGGTAGCGCATCCCTCGCGATCGTCTTGGTCTTGCGGCGCTTCGCGCCGAAGGTGCCCGGCTCACTCATCGCCGTGTTCTTCGGCATCATCGCGGTCAAGGTCTTCAATCTCGATGAGCACGGCGTCGCAATCGTCGGGCACATCAACAGCGGGTTCCCCTCGATCGGCCTGCCGCACTCGCTTAGTTTGAGCGACTACTTCACCGCGTCGGCGTCCGCAGTCGGGATCCTGCTCGTTGGCTTCGCCGAAGGCCTCGGTGCGGCCAAGACGTACGCAACTCGCGGCCACTACGAGATCGATCCGAATCGCGAGCTCATCGGGCTCGGCGCCGCCAACATCGGCGCGGGACTGTGCAGCGGCATGGTCGTCGGCGGCAGTCTTTCGAAGACGGCCCTGAGCGCGTCGTCGGGCGCGCGCACGCAGGTGTCCGGCATCTTCGTCGCCGTGATGACGGTCTTCACGTTCTTGTTCTTGACGGGACTCTTCGAGGATCTGCCCGAGGCCACACTCGCGGCGGTGGTCATCGGGTCTCTGATCGCGCTGATCGACTTCGCCGCTCTGACCCGTCTGTACCGACTCACCACCAGCCAGCTCGGGCAGATCTACGGGCCGGCCGCGCGCCCCGACTTCATCGCCGCGATCGCGGCGATGTTCGGCGTGCTGATCTTCGACACGCTTCCCGGCCTGTTCATCGGCATCGGCGTGTCGTTGCTCCTCCTGCTCTACCGATCCTCGCGGCCCCACATCGCAGAACTCGGCAAGGTGCCCGGTACTCCCAACCAGTACGGCGATCGTACGGTTCACGCCGAAGACGTACGGGTGCCCGGAGTGCTCATCGCCCGGATCGAAGGCGGGTTGTACTTCGCCAACGCCGACACCGTTCGCGACGAGCTCCGCAACGACGCCGCCAAGGCCTCGGCACGTGCCGTCGTGCTCGACGCCGAGGCGATCCCCTTTATCGACGTCACCGCGGCGTCGATGCTCGACCAGCTCGCGCGTGATCTCGATGCGAACGGCGTGCACCTGGTCGTCGCGCGCGACATCGGTCAGGTGCGCGATCTGTTCAAGGCCGCCAAGGCCGACGCGCTCCTCGACCACCTCTACCCGTCGGTACAGTCGGCGGTCGACGCGGTGTCGAAGGCGCCGTCGTGAGGTTGTCGCGTCTCAGGTTTGGCGCGATGAACGCGGCGCGCCGACCTGGTGGCAGGCCTTGGCCTTCCGACCGCTCCCGCAGGGACACGGTTCGTTGCGGGGCGCGCGGGCAAGGATCTCCATGACTTCGTCGGCATAGCCGCCGTGTCGGAGCCGGTCCGCCATGATGCGCATTGGTCCGTCGATGTGCGTGAAGAACGCCCTGTAACCGGAGCAGAGATAGTTCAGGCCGGGGTCACCGTCGGGCGTGAGCGTGAAGCGGTTCTTCGGGCATTCGCCGTTGCACGCGAAACGGACGTCGCATTCGAGGCAGTAGCGGGGGAGGGTGTCACGTTTGGCGTCACCGAAGGCCCGCTGTTTCGGCGACGCGACCAGCTCGACCATGTGCGTCTGGGTGATGTTGCCGAGGAGGTAGTTCGGCTCGACGAAGTGGTCGCAGGAGTAGAGATCGCCGTTGTGTTCGAGCGCGAGAGCGTTGCCGCAAGTCTCGGCGAAAACGCACACGCTCGCCGGGAGATGCATCCAGGACGCGAGCGCGGCGTCGAACGCCTGCACGAAGACCGTGCCGACGTCGGCGACGACCCATTCGTCGAAGACCTCGATCATGAACCGTCCCCACGCGTCGGAATCGACGGACCGGTCGGTGACGGTGTCACCTTCTTGGAAGCCGGTCTCGTTGTCGCGCTCGACGATGGGGATGAACTGGATGTACCGAACGCCGAGATCGTCACGGAAGTAGCGATATACCTCGACTCCGTGCTCTTGGTTGGCCGCGTTGACCGTGCACAACACATTGAAATCGACGCCGTGTTGGCGCAGCAGCTCGAGCCCGCGGCGGACCTTGTCAAAGGTCGGGTTGCCGCGCTTGTCGACCCGGTAGACGTCGTGGAGCTCGGGCGGTCCGTCGATGCTGATGCCGACGAGGAAGTTGTGCTCGGCGAACAGTTCGCACCACTCGTCGTTCAACAACGTCCCGTTCGTCTGGATGGTGTGGTGCACCTGCTGGCCCGGCTTGCGGTACTCGGCGACCGTTGCCAGCGCGCGGCGGAAGAAGTCGACACCCATCAGTGTCGGTTCACCACCCTGCCAAGCGACCGTGACCTCGGGCCCGGCCTGCGACTCGAGCACCTGGCGTACGTACGCGTCGAGCACGTCGTCGCTCATGCGGAAGCGGTCACCCGGGTAGAGCGCCTCCTTCGACAAGAAGAAGCAATACTCGCAATCGAGGTTGCAGATCGGCCCGCTCGGCTTCGCGAGGACATGGAACGACGCGGGCGCCGTCAGAGGCCCGGATTCGCTCATGAAGCCATCTTGACTCGCCCGCGACGGGCGGTGTCACCCCCGAAGGGGTGAATGGATCTCGTCTCGTCGTCGATACGTCTCCGCCGTAGGTTCGCGGCATGCTGTACCGGCGCGGAACGCGTCCCGTGCGCGCGGCGCGAATCGACGATGAGTCCGGGATAGGGGCGGATCGTGACGCGACGAGCATCGGGATCGTGACGCGACGAGCATCGGGATCGTGACGCGACGAGCATCGGCCGCCGAGCACGGGGCGCTCGACACGCCCACATCTCGCTGTCCGTTCGCATTCGGACGCGAACGGTGTCAACTTGTTCGTGAACGGCCGACTGGAGTGCCTCCCCGACGAGCTCGATTCCTCGAATCCCCGACAGACGCGCTCGCGGTTCTGTGGCCACTCCACCTCGCTCGCGCCACCGACGGCCTTCTTCCGCGTCCATCATCTCGATTGATGACTCGCTCTCGCCGTCCCGTACTCGGCGTCTACTGATACGGAATCACCCCGTTGAGGGTGATTCCGTCCGCCGAGTATCTCCTAGGGCCGTATGGCCCTTTACGGCAACGCGCCCACGCTCGCAAGCTGGGCACGTGATTTCCAACACCGCGTCCCGCGATGAGAGAACCATGACGCCGCGACTCCTCGCGGCGACGAAGTTCTCGGTGCCGGCGCTTCCGCGCAACTACGTTCCGCGCCCGCGTCTTCATGCGGCGCTCGACGCTGCTTCGGAGTTGCCGCTGACGATCGTCGTCGGTGTGCCCGGCGCGGGCAAGAGCGTGATGCTCAAGTCCTGGCTGCACGATCGCCTCGAGCTGCCGTCGATCTGGCTGTCCTGCGACGCGTTTGATGCGAATCCCGCCACGTTCTGGCTCGCGCTCGTTGCGGCACTGACTCATGTGTGGCCCGACCGCTGGCTCGACGTGGCCGACCTGCTCGCGGAGAGGGAACTCGATCTCGACGACGTTGCGATTTCCATCGTCAACGACCTGGCCGACCTGGGTGAGCCCGTTGTGCTCGTCATCGACGACTTCCACTTCGCCGCGGCCGCAGCATCCAGCTTGCTCACGCTCATCGAGCGTCTCCCTGCGGGCTGCCGAGTGGTCCTCGGGAGTCGAACCGAGCCCCAGCTCGCGCTGCACCGACTCCGTGCGCGCGGTCAGTTGCTCGAAGTGCGCGACGCGGAGTTACGGCTCACTCCGACGGAAGTCGCGGCGGTAGTGCGCGAGTTCGATCTCGAGCTCAGCGAGCGCGAGATCGAAATACTCGCGACCCACACCGACGGCTGGACGGCCGGCGTACAGATGGCGGCCGTCGCCCTCCGCGACCAATCATCTGCAGATGCCGATCTCTTCCTCGCAGAGATGTCAAAGACGCCGCGTGCTATCACGGACTTTCTCGGTACCGAGGTACTCGATCGACAACCCGTTGACATCTACGACTTCCTGGTCGACACGTCGATTCTCGACGTACTCGACGCAGAAAGCTGCGCGGCGGTGACCGGACGGCCCGACGCGGACGCCTTCCTCCGCCTCCTCGAGGAGCGAAACCTCTTCCTGATCCACGTGCAGCAAGGTAGCTACCGGTACCACCATTTGTTCGCCGACCTGTTGCGTCACCGCCTCGGAGCAGCCAATCCGGACCACGAGCGTGCCCTGCATCGGCGCGCCGCCTCGTACTTCGCCGAGGCAGGCGACCCCGAGGACGCGATCAGCCATTTCCTGGCGGCAGGTCAGGAAGCCGAAGCGTTCGAGGTCCTCCGAACCAACGTCGTCGATGCGTTCTACGAGGGCGACGGTCGCAAGGCGCACCGGATGTTCGCCCGACTCGAGAGCTACGGGCCGACGACAGATCCCGCGTATCTGCCCGACCTGGCGCTCGCGGTGGCGGCAAGCGGCCCTGCGGGGGCGGCTCAGCCTTGGATCGCTCGCGCGAGAAAGCAAACCACAGCCCTCAGCGAGGCCGCCCAAGCCCGTCTCTCCGTCGCGCAAGCTCTCGTTGCTCTGCAATACGGCGAGGCCGGTGACATCGACCGAGCACTCTCCGCCTGCCCACGACCGGCGAATCTGTCCGACGAGTCGCTCGTGTCCGCCGTTCCAAGCCTTCAGGCACGAAGCCGGCTGTGGCTCGGCGATGTCCAGGGCGCGCGCGAAATCTGCGAGGAAGGTCTCGAGCGTTTCGACGATCCGAGTGTGCCGCAGGTCGTCATGACGAGTGCGCTGGCGTGGGTGGCCTGTGTGGAGGGTTACCTCACCGAGGCAGCGCTGTATGCGAGTCGCGCACTCACCAGCGCCGAGTCGATGGGACTGATCGGGAATCCGGTCATGGAGGCGGCGCTGTCCGCCAAGGGTCGAATCGCGTTCGAACGCGGTGAGCTGGACGCCGCGGAGCGAATGTTCGAGCACTCGATCGCGATGAGTGAGGAAGTGCGTCCGGCTTTCGCGAGCGTGAATCTGCTCTTGCTCTCGAGGGCGTTGCTGGCTCAGGGCCGGGTCGGCGAAGCACTCGATGGCATCACGCGTGCGCGTGCGTTTCTCGCGGCCTCGACGAGTCCTTTACTCAGCCTCTGCGATGCGTTGGAGGGTCGCGTCGCGGTAGAGATTGGCGATCTGCATCGTGCCGAGCGATGCGCGCAGAAGCTCGAGCCGGGTTATCGAGCCTGCATACTGCAGACTCGGATCGCTCTCGCCCGCGGCGAGTGGAACCCGGCGCGCGAGGCGCTCGCTCGGTGTACGCCCGTGACGATGCGCGAGCGCCTCGATGTCGCGGTGCTCGCTGCTCGGATCGCGCACGGCTGCATGTCTGATGACGCCGACGCCATGCTCGCCGCCGTGCTCGAGCTTGCCGAGGTCGAAGGCTTCGTCGTGGCGGTTACCGACGACATGGCTGAGCTCCGACCGCGCATCGCTCTGCTGCTGAGGTCCGGACACATCGGCGATTACGAGCAGGCGGTGCTCGATCGGCTCGAGAGCGCCTTACCCTCGGTGAGGGTCAATGACGGGCGGACCGGTCCGCTCAGCACCCGCGAGATGACGGTGGTTCGTTATCTCGCCTCGCGTTTGACTTATAAGGAGATCGCGGGGGAGATCTACGTGTCGACCAACACACTCAAGACTCACGTCAAGCGTATCTACGGAAAGCTCGGGGTCTCGTCGCGCTCGGAGGCAGTCGGCGAAGCTCGCCGTCTCGGCGTTCTGTAGTGCAACCCATGAGCAGGATTGTCCAGCATCCGAGTGTCGACGAGCGCAGAGCGCGGGGAAGAGAAGCGCGCGAGCGACTTTCTCCTTCTGATCATTCGGGCTGGGTCCCGGCAACGGATCGAGCTGACCCCGTTGCGTTGCTCGAAGCGCAGAACGCGATTCGCGAGCCGGACCTGGTGCCGGTGCGGCACGGACGCATGATGGTGTCGCCGTTCACGTTCTACCGGGGAGCGGCCAAGATCATGGCCGCCGACCTCAAGGACACGGCAACCGCCGGGCTGGATGTGCAGCTGTGCGGCGACGCTCATCTTTCGAACTTTGGCGTGTTCGCGTCACCCGAACGCACCTTGCTGTTCGACTTGAACGATTTCGACGAGACGCTTCCCGGCCCGTTCGAGTACGACGTGAAGCGGATGGCGGCGAGCTTCGCGATCGCGGGTCGCAACAACGGTTTCGCAATGAAGGACACCCGCGACGCGACCCGCGCATCGGTCGGGGAGTACCGCGAGGCCATGGCTGAGTTCGCCGCAATGTCCACGATGGAGATCTGGTACGCCCGTCTGTCGGAGCAAGATATTCAACGAGCGATCAAGACGGCTGCGCGCTCGATGGCAGGTGCCGAGCAGAAGCAAGCCAAGACGGCCGAGAAGCGTGCGCAAAAGGTCGCGGCGAAGGCGCGTACCCACGACAGCTTGCAGGCGCTTTCGAAACTTGCCATGCGTGTCGATGGCAATTATCGAATCGTCAGCCAGCCACCGATCGTCGTCCCCTTGAGCGACGCCGCGGCGAGCATCGGCATTCCTGCGGATGAGATTGCGCGGATCATTCACGAGCAGTTCCGCGCTTACCGTCAGACGTTGCAAGATGATCGTCGCCACTTGCTCGAGCGATTCGAGGTGGTGGACGCTGCCCGCAAGGTTGTGGGCGTCGGTAGCGTCGGAACCGGGGCGTACATCGTCTTGTTGCAGGGTCGCGATCAGCAAGACCCCTTGTTCTTGCAAGTCAAGGAAGCGACCGCGTCGGTGCTGGAGGATCATCTACCAAGGAGCCGCTATCGCCAGGCGGGTGAGCGCGTTGTGCAGGGCCAGCGGATGATGCAGGCGGCAAGCGACATCTTCCTCGGTTGGACGCCAGGCGCGCGGGAGGACCGCTATCTGTACTGGCGCCAGCTGCGCGACATGAAGGGCTCCGTCGTTGTCGAGACGATGTCGCCCGAAGCCCTCGCGTTCTACGGACGTATTTGTGGTCACACCCTGGCGCGCGCCCACGCCCGATCAGGCGACCCGATCGCGATCGCGGCATACCTCGGCAAGAAGGATCGATTCGACCGGTCGATTGCAGATTTCTCCGAACGCTACGCCGACCAAAACGAGCGGGACTATGAGGCCTTCACCAAAGCAATCCGGTCCGGTCGCTTGCAGGCACGCGAGGATGTCTAACCATCGACCGCAGCTGGCACACCAAAGCCGATATGGCGGACCAAGCTGCGCCGAAATCTCGGCTCTATCCAGCGAGACGGACGCAAGTGTTTCGATCATGCGTGTGGACGGCGAGATCCCGAGACTGCCTCTCTGGTTCCGCCCCTTGAACGATCCCTTCGAGCGCCGGACGCAGTATCGCGCTCCAGTCGGCAATCTGTGGTCGGTCGGCGAACAGACCGTCGTCGCGCTGTTGCGTTTCGCGGCGAGAGGCTGCGCTCGAGACGTGGCGCGTCGACGCTCGACTCCTCAGATCACCCTCGATGGGGCGACAGCCGGTGTCTCCGCGGCGAACGTGAAGCCATAACTGCAGATCGGCGACGAAGGAGTCTGCTGCGCGCGAGATTTTCGATTCTCGTCGAATCCATTGACCGACGCAGGCCTTCATCGTTTACGTGAAGATGATTTGGCCGCCTGCTGCTTTCTCGTAGAACTCGCCTACGGTGATGACGTCGGAGACCTGGTCGATGAAATCGTCCTTGGTGAGGTGGAACATGTCGACGCTCGCCTGGCAGGCGTAGAGACCGGCTCCCGTATCCGCGATCATTTCGATGAACTCGGGGATCGACGGGATGTCGAGCGCATCCATCTGGTGCGACATGTAACGCGTCATGACGCTCGACATGCCGGGGAAGCCGCCGAGCCAGGTTGCGAGATGGAGGCCGGGGTTGCCGACGGTCGCGACCTTGATGTGCTCGTGGTGCTTCTTGTGGATCGCGTCGAGGCCGAAGAACGTGAAGAACAGGTTCGCTTCCATGCCCTCGGCGCGTGCGCCGTTGGCCATGATGAGGCCCGGATAGATGCCTTCGAGCGAGCCTTTACTCACGATGATCGACACCTTTGTGATCGGTTCGTTGCCCATCGCCGTCCCTCCTAGATGCAGCCGCGGGGCTTGGGAATGCCGGCGATTTTCGCGGCGGTCTTCGCGGGGCCCTTCGGGAACAACTCGTAGAGCTCTTTGATGCTCACGCCCGAGGTTTTGCCCAGTACACGCACCGTTGGGCCGGTGCCTGTTTCGGCGTACTCACGCCGCATGAACCGGATGACCTGCCAGTGCTTGTCGGTGAGTTCGTCGATGCCTTCGCGTTGTGCGATCTCGGGTGCCATGTCCTCGCTCCACTGGTCGGGATCGAGGAAGAAGCCTTCGTCGTTCAGTTTGACCGAGTGGCCGGCCACCGTCGTCGTCGTCATTGCGCACCTCCGGATGTCATGGTTGCCTTCCCAGCGGTCGGCATCGCCGAGTGGATACCGGGGACGTCGCGGCCGGGCAGGACGACGTGCCAGTAGAACCACTGGAACATCAGCTTCCCGAGGTGGTTCGACCGCGACTCACGCATGAGCGGCAGGCCGATCCGCGCCGGGTAGTGGCCGGGCACGGGTTCCTGCTCGTAGTTGAAGTCGATCAGCATCGCCTTCTTGAATCCCGTCTCGATGAAGCAGTTCGCGTGGCCGTCGTACGACCCGTCGAGCGGCTCGCCGGCGAGGTAATGCGCGATGTTCTCGACGAGGACCTCGCCTTCGAAGTGCGTGACGCTGCCAGCTTTCGACGCGGGGACGTTCGCGGCGTCGCCGAGCACGAACACGTTCGGCTTGGCCTTGGCCTGCAAGGTGTGCTCGTCGCACGGCACGAAGTCGAGCTCGTCGCCCAGACCTGGTGAACGGCCAACGTACGCCGCGCCGCCGTGCAGCGGGACGACGACGGCGAGGTCGAAAGGCACCTCGCGACCGTCGTACGACACGAGCTTGCCGGCTTTGCCGTCGACCTCGCCGGTGTTGAACTCCGTGACGAGCTCGACGCGCTTTTCGTCGAGCAGCCCGCCGAGCGTCTTCGACGCCGTTGGCTTCGTGAACGCGCCGTCGAGCGTCGTCACGTACGTGATCGTGACGTCGTCGCGTACGCCGCGCTCGTGGAAATACCAGTCGGCGAGGAAGCAGAACTCGAGCGGAGCGACTGGGCACTTGATCGGCATGTCGACGACGTTCACGACCAGTCGTCCGCGATCGAACCGTGCGAGCGCGCGCTCGAGCGCGACCGCGCCCTCGAGGTCGTAGAAGGTGAACACGCGTTCTCGCCACCCGGCGTCGGTCAGCCCCTCGGTCTCCTCGGGAACGAGCCGGGCGCCGGTCGCGACGACGAGGACGTCGTACTCGAGTTCTCGGCCGCCGTCCAGCTCGACGACATCACGTTCGAGATCGACGTGGTCGATCGGGGAGCACACGTAGTCGATGCCGGCGTGCAGCTGGCCCGCGCGGCTGCGTACGATGTCGACCTCGTGTGCGAGCCCGAACGGCACGAACAGGAGCCCGGGCTGGTACACGTGGCGGTCGTCCTGGGCGACGACTGTGATCCGAACGTCGTCGACGTCGTAGCGTGCGCGGAGCCGGTTCGCGGCGAGCGTGCCCCCTGTGCCGGCCCCGAGGACGACGATCTGGTGCGTCATCCCTTCCGCCTCAGCTCGCCTTCGCGACCCGAAGCGCCGCGAACTCGCGGTACGCGTCGAACGCGCGCGGGGCCCAGACGCTCGCCGGCCCGCCACCCATCAAGAGCGCGACGCCGAGCACCTCGGCAACTTCGTCTTCGGTCGCGCCGAGCCGGGCCGCGGCGCTGGCGTGGTACGCGATGCACCCGTCGCACTCCTTGACGACCGCGATCGCGAGCGCGATCAGCTCCTTCGTCCGCGCCGGGACGACGCCGTCGGCGACCGCGGCGCGGTGCATCTCTGCGAAGCCCTTCCAGGCGTCGGCGCCGAGATGGCGCAGTGACCGTGTCGGTTCCTTGAGGTCCTCGATGACCTGGCTGTAGTGCCCCATCTTCGCCCTCCTGGTGCGATGCACATCCTGGATCGGGACAGCCCCGACGGTACGGACGCGTGCCCGTGTTGCCGAGAGCCGAAGGTCCCGACTTGGCCGGGCCCTGCGGCCACGACGCGGCGAATCACCTTGGCGCGGGCGACCGTGGAATACCTCTGGGGTCTCGTGGTTGGACGCCTTCAGCACCGATGTCACCGCGAGGTAGTCGCCCGAGCTGTGAGATCTCGTTTCAACGGCGAATGCAGGACTCTCATCAACAGCGCGTGCGGCGAGCGACGCGCGTTCGAAAGGGCCAGGTTGGGCGCTTGTGGAGCAAACGCGAGTGTGACAAGCCAACCGCGAGAACGTTGTGATCGTGACAACGCGCGCCCGGCAGGATTCGAACCTGCGACCCACGGCTTAGAAGGCCGTCGCTCTATCCAACTGAGCTACGGGCGCGGGGCTTGAAGAAGACCCGGAAGAAAGCTACCCGAGCCGTGCCGTAGATCCCGCGGGAACGATCTCCGGCGGTGTGCGGATGAAGTGTCGGTACGCCGATGTGACTGCGGCGGAAGGATTTGTCGGAGGGCGTGACTGTGGTCATCGACGTCATCCTCGCGAGGGGTACCTCGTAGTTTAGGGTCGCGAGATGGCCGCGAATCTCGGTTCCTTCGTTCTCCGCTTCGATCTTCGTGCCCCCGATTTCGGCGCGCCGACAGGCGACTTGTATGCCACCGCGCTCGACATGGCGGCCTGGGGAGAGGAGCACGGGTTCACGGCCGTCGTCGTGTCGGAGCACCACGCGGCCGACGACGGGTATCTTCCCTCTCCGATCGTCATGGCGGCCGCGATCGCCGCACGGACGAAGCAGATCGCGATCAGCGTCGCGGCGCTGCTCGTGCCGCTCTACGACCCGGTGAAGCTCGCGGAAGACATCGCCGTGCTCGATCACATCAGCCGCGGTCGGGTTTCGTACGTTGCCGGCATCGGGTACCGGCCGGCCGAGTACGCGTCGCTCGGGCGCGACTTTGCTGTGCGCGCCCGGCCCATGGAGGCGAACCTCGAACTCATGCGGCGCGCGTGGGCGGGTGAGGCGTTCGAGCACGAGGGCCGGGTCATCTGCGTGCGTCCGGTTCCGTACACGCAACCGCATCCCCTCATCTGTTACGGCGGTGGCACCGCCGCCGCCGCCCGGCGCGCCGCGCGCCTCGACATGCCGTTCTTCCCGCAGCTGCGCTCCGAACGGCTCGTCGCCGAGTATCAGGAGGCGCGCGAGCAGCTCGGGCTGCCGCCGGGCTTCGTGATCGGTCCGGGCGACGGGCCGCTCAATGTGTTCGTTTCCGAGGATCCCGATCGCACGTGGGCCGAGATCGGCGAGCACCTCCTGCACGACGCGCGGAGCTACGCGCGATGGCAGATCGACGCTTCGATGAGCTCCGCCGCCCTCGATACGGCGTCGACTGTCGAGGAGCTGCGCCGCAACGGCGTGTACGCGGTCGTCACCCCCGAGGAATGCGTCGCGCTCGTGCGCGCACACGGATCACTCGGGCTCCACCCGCTCTGCGGCGGCATCCCACCTGAGATCGCATGGCGATCCCTGGAGCTGGTGGCGGTGCGTGTGCAGCCGGCCCTGAACACCTAGAGCAGCCGGTCGCGAGGCTCGCACCCGGCGCGTGCTGTGACCAAAACAACCTCCCGGCCGGGGCCGCAAGCTGCCCCGATATCCATCTCTGGATTGCGCCGCAACGGTGCATTTCGCCGGTCGGAACGCGACGCCTGGGCTTCCCGACCACTTTCGGACAAGGCGCGCGATCAAGTCCTTCCGCGGCGTTCCGATACCCAATCACCATGGCTACCGAGCTTGAGGAAGGCAGCGTCATGCGGCGACGCGCCTGGATCTTGTACCCGCTGCTCGCGGCCGCGGCGACGGGCCTCTACTACGGCCTGGGTCACAACAGCTACCTCTTCAACGTCATCGGGATCTCGTCGCCGGTATTGATCCTTGTCGCGGTCTACGTGCACAAGCCCGAGGTGCGCGCCCCGTGGCTCTTGTTCGCGCTCGGTCAGTTCCTCTTCATCACCGGCGACGTCCTCGCGTACAACTACAAGCTGATCTTCGGGAGCGACCTTCCCTTCCCCGCGATCAGCGACGTCGCGTACCTCCTCGTGTACCCGTGCCTCGTCGCGGGCACCTTGGCTCTCCTGCACGCACGCGCGCCGCGCCGTGACATCGGTGCCCTGATCGACTCGGCCATCATCGCGATCGGCATAGGGACGTTGTCATGGGTGCTCCTGATCTCGCCCTACGCCCACGATCACACGCTCACGAACGTGCAGAAGCTCGTCTCGATGGCGTACCCGATCATGGACATGCTGGTGCTGACCGTTGTCGTGCGGCTTGCCGTCAGCACCGGGCGGCGGGTGACCGCGTTCCATCTCATGCTCATCGCGTTCGCCGCGCTGCTCCTTACGGATTCGATCTACGGCTGGCTGTTGCTGAACGGCGGGTACACGCCGGGCTCCGGCCTGCTCGAGATCGGTTGGATCGCGTTCTACGTGATGTTCGGCGCCGCGGCGCTGCACCCGTCGATGCGCCTCATCTCGCACGAGCAGCCGGAGCAGAGCAGCTCGATCGTTGCACCGTGGCGTCTCGCGCTGCTCGGCGTCGCGTCGCTTCTCGCGCCGGTTGCGCAGGCAACGCAAGCGATACGGAAGCAGCCGCTCGACCTTCCCGTCGTGCTGGCGGCGACCATCACGCTGTTCCTGTTGGTGATCATCCGCATGGCGGGTTTCGTGCGCGAGCAGCAGCGGTCGAGCGAGCGTGAGCGCGCCCTGCGCGAGGCCGGTGAGGCTCTCGAGACGGCGACGAGCCGCGAGGGCATCTACCAAGCGACGATCTCGGCGTCCCAGTCGCTCGCGAGCGATCGCGCGGTCGTTCGCCTGTTCGCGCGCTCGGGCCTGTCCGCCCGCTTCGCGGTGGCGGCCGCAACTCCCGGTGCATCGGAGCGGGCGTTCAGCATCAACGACCTGTCCGAACCAGACCGGAACGAGCTCTCGCTCGGGCAGTCGATCAGCATCGAACGCGCGATCGACGCCGACGCCTCCGCGGACCGCGTGGTTGAGGCTCGATTCGAGTTCGTGTCACCGATCTTCGTACGCGGCGAGCTCGTCTGCGTCGTCTCCGTGGCGACTCCGACTGCGCTCGCCGCGTCCACCGCGGCCGGCCTGGACGCGCTCTCGTCTCAGGTTGCGCTCGCGCTCGAGAGCGCGGTGCTCACCGAAGAGCTGCTCACGCGTCAGAGCGAGGCACGCTTCGCGTCGCTCGTCAAGAACTCTTCTGATGTCATCGTCCTGCTCGACGGCGCCGGCACGATCCGCTACGCGAGCCCGTCGTCGACGATGCTCGGTTACGAGCCCGAGGCCCTCGACGGCAGCAAGTTCCTCGCGCTGGTCCATGCCGACGACGAGGCGCTCGTCACCTCGTTCGTAACCAGCTCCGGCTCGCGCGACCACGCCGGCCCGTACGAGTTCCAGCTCCGCTGCGCCGACGGGCGCTACATCTTCGCCGAAGCACTGCGCACGAACCTCGAGCAGGATCCCAACGTACGAGGCATCGTCCTGAACATCCGTGACATCAGCGAACGCAAGGGCTTCCAAGAGCAGCTGGTCCACCAGGCGTTCCACGACAAGCTCACCGGCCTGGCGAACCGAGCGCTGTTCCAGGACCGCGTCGCACACGCGCTCGACCGCCACCGCCGTGATGTCGACCCGATCGCGGTGCTGTTCATCGACCTCGACGACTTCAAGACGGTCAACGACTCTCTCGGCCACGCCGCCGGCGACCAGCTCCTGCGCGAGTGCGGCGAGCGGCTGCGCGGCTGCCTGCGCCCCGCCGACACCCCGGCCCGGCTCGGCGGCGACGAGTTCGCGATCCTCCTCGAAGACTACGACGAGACGTCGCACGTCGAGGTCGCGAATCGCATCATGCGTGCGTTCGACATGCCGTTCGCGCTGAACGGCAAGGAAGTGTTCGTGCGGGCGAGCATCGGGATCGCGACCTCCTCGGCATCCGAGCTCACCGATGCCGGCGGGCCCGACGCGCTCCTGCGCAACGCCGACATCGCGATGTACATCGCGAAGGAGCGCGGCAAGGCGCGCTACGAGGTCTTCCAGCCGGAGATGCACGAGGCCGCGATCCGCCGGCTCGAGCTCAAGGCCGACCTCCAACGCGCGATCGACAACGAGGAGTTCGAGCTCCACTACCAGCCGATGATCGAGCTCGCGAGCGGAGACATCTGCGGTTTCGAAGCCCTGATCCGCTGGCGCCATCCCACTCGCGGCCTTGTCGCCCCGCTCGAATTCATCCCGCTTGCCGAGGAGACCGGCCTCATCGTCCCGATCGGATACTGGGTGCTCCGGGAAGCGTGTGCGTTCGCGTCGCAGCTGCAGAAGGAATTCCCCGACGATGCCGCGCGGCACATGGCGGTGAACCTGTCCGCGCGCCAGCTCCAGTATCCGGAGGTCGTGGACCAGGTTCGCGAGGTGCTCTCCGAGTTCAACGTCGAACCAGGTTCGTTGATCCTCGAGATCACCGAGAGCGCCATGATGACCGACATGGACACGGCGATCGAGCGGTTGCAGGAGTTCAAGCAGCTCGGCGTGCAGCTGGCGATCGACGACTTCGGGACGGGATATTCGTCGCTCAACTACCTGCGGCAATTCCCCGTCGACATCTTGAAGATCGACAAGTCCTTCGTGGATGGTCTCGCGCACGAGGCACCGTCCTCGTCGCTCGTCGCGACCGTGCTCGAGCTCGCTCGTGTGCTCGAGTTGAGGGCGGTCGCGGAGGGTGTCGAACAGGCCGACCAGCTCGCGCATCTGCAGGACTTGCAGTGCGAGTTCGGTCAGGGCTTCCTGCTCGCGAAGCCACTGAACCCGATGGGGTTGCGCCAAGTCCTCAAGAGCCGGCGAGAGATGCCGGTGACGCCGATCACGCCAATTGCCCCGAAGGTGCCCGGGTCCTGAGCGTGTAGGCCGCACGCCCTCAAGGACCCTCCGAACCATGCCGATCGCAGGACATGGTCCGCGCCGAAGCCACTGACGGATTGCCGGCTGCCCAGACACCGGGCGGCGCGGACTCCCGCAGCCTCGTCGACGACACCAAGCCGCAGCGTCGCCGCGACGACACGTGGCTCGATTCGTGGAGCGCGGCCGTCTCGGACCTGGCGCGCCTGACGTCGTCGCATCCGATGATGGATGCGGTCATCGATGAACAGCGGGGTCGCCAGATCCGCGTCGGCGACCAGTGGCTCGCGGACTTCGCATCGTGCAACTACCTCGGCTTCGATCTCGACGAAGAGATCATCGCCGCGGTTCCCGAGTATCTGTCGCGCTGGGGGACGCACCCCTCGTGGTCGCGCTTGCTCGGGAGCCCCCGTCTGTATCCCGAGATCGAGGAGCAGATGACAGATCTGCTCGCGTGCGAAGACGTTCTGCTGTTGCCGACGATCACGCTCATCCACTCGTCGGTCATTCCGGTGCTGGTCGGGAACGGGACGGTGTTCCTCGACGGGCGCGCCCACAAGACGATCTACGACGGCGCCATGTACGCGACGAGTCACGGCGCGACCGTGCAGCGTTTCCAGCACGACGATTGGGAGCACGTCGACGTCCTGTTGCGTGCGAGCGATCCGAGCTTGCCGCGGCTGATCGTTCTCGACGGCGTCAACTCGATGACCGGCAACGCTCCCGATGTTGCCGAGTTCGCCCGGGTCGCGCGCGAGCGCAACGCGCTGCTCTACATCGATGACGCGCACGGGTTCGGCGTCATCGGCGAGCGGTCGCCCGACGAGCTTTGTGACTATGGCATCAAGGGCAACAGCATCATGCGACACCTCGACGTCGACTACGAGAACGTCGTCCTGGTCGCCGGATTCTCGAAGGCGTACTCGTCGCTGCTCGCGTTCCTCGCGCTGCCCACGAGGTTGAAGGAAGCGCTGAAGGTGATGGCGCCGCCGTACCTCTACTCGGGACCGTCGCCAGTGGCGTCGCTTGCCACTGTGCTGGCCGGGCTCGAGGTGAACCGCAAACGCGGTGACCAACTCCGCTACGACCTCTGGCGCCGGACCCACCGCGTGCTCGAGGCCCTCGACGAGCTCTCGATTCGGACGCCGAACCGATCGGGCTATCCGCTCATCGAGATTCCGCTCGCGGATCATCGCGACATCGACGCGGTCGGGCGCTTCCTGTTTGATCACGGCATCTACGTGACGCTCGCCGCGTACCCGCTGGTGCCGAAGCACGAGGTCGGCTTCCGCGTTCAGGTGACGGCGGCGAACACCGACGAGGAGATCGAGCACCTCGTCGCGACGATCCGCCTCCTCGCCGACCGGTTCCAGCTCGCAGGGCCTTCGAACAGCAAGAGCTGACGCGGGACCGCGCTGTGGCCGCCGCGCCGGCACTCGCTCGCCCGTTGCACCATCGGGATTTCCGGCTCCTCTGGATCGGAATGACCATCTCGCTCATCGGCGATGGGGTCATGTTCGTCGCGCTCGCGTGGCAGGTTCTGACCCTGTCCAACGCGCCGTCGGCGCTCGCGCTGGTCGGACTCGCGATCACGTTGCCGCAAGTTGTTCTCGCGCTCCTGGGCGGGGTCGTCAGCGACCGGTTCGATCGGCGTGTGGTCATGATCGCGGCCGACGTCGTACGCGCGGGCGTGCTGGTCGTTGTCGGCGCGCTGTCGATCACCGGCGAGTTGCGGATATGGCACCTGCTCGTGCTCGGCGCGTGCTACGGCGCCGGTTCTGCATTCTTCGCGCCGGCGTTCGACGCGATCATCCCCGGCCTCGTCCCGGCCGACGTCCTCACCGAAGCAAACTCGCTCGACCAACTCGTACGTCCGCTCGGGACGCGACTCATCGGTCCTCTCGTCGGTGGGCTCGTCGTCGCGGCCGCCGGGGCCGGCTGGGCGTTCGTGGCCGATGCGGGAACTTTCGTGTTCTCCGTGGCGTGCCTCATGCGAGTGTCGACGTCGTGGACGCCATCCGGGGCAGGCACGTCGTCGACGTCCGCGGCCGCGGATCTGCGAGAGTGCTTCCAATTCGTGCGCGCACGCGTGTGGCTGTGGGGCACGCTGCTCAGCTCGAGCGTCGCGTGCTTGCTGTTCCTCGGTCCGTCGGAGGTTCTCCTCCCCTTCGTCGTGAAGCACGATCTGCACGCGAGCGCGAGCACACTCGGCGCGGTCTTGGCTGCGGGTGGCATCGGAGCCGTCGGCGCGGCAGTAGTCGTCGGTTCGCGCGGGCTGCCGAGGCGGAGCATCACTTTGATGTACACGGCATGGACGGTGTCGACGATCGGCATCGCCGCGTACGGAATCGCCCGATTCACGTGGCAGCTGATGCTCGCGTGCCTGTTGTTCAACGCACTGGAGACGGCAGGACTGATCGTGTGGGCCACGGTGCGTCAGCGCAATGTTCCGCGCGAGCTCCTCGGACGCGTCGCGAGTCTCGATTGGTTCGTCGCCACCGGGCTCACTCCGTTGTCGTTCGCGCTTGTGGGCCCGGCCGCGGCCGTCTTTGGAGTGCGCGGGACGCTCGTCGGCGCCGGCCTGCTCGCCAGCGCGGTTACCGCGGCCGCGTTCTTCCTGCCCGGTATGCGCTCGCCGGAGGGCGCGCCGGCCGCGACCATGTACGACGTCACGTGCGTGTGACGGTTGTCGTCGCGTAGCCTCGGGTCGATGCGGCGACCGCCCTTCAACCTCGAGTACAAGTGGCTGGTCGCCGTCGTTTTCGTATGCGGAATGTTCATGGACATCATGGACACGACGATCGTGTTCGTCGCGACGCCGACCCTCGCGCGCGAGTTCAACGCTTCGCAGAGCGCGATCGAGTGGGTGGTGCTCGGCTACCTCCTCTCCCTCGCCGTCTGGATCCCGGCCTCCGGATGGATCGGCGACCGCATCGGGACCAAGAAGGTGTTCCTGTTCGCGCTCGCGATGTTCACGCTCTCTTCCGCGTTGTGCGGGCAGGCACACAGTCTGCGCGAGCTGGTCGCGTTCCGCGTGCTGCAAGGCGTCGGTGGCGGCATGTTGACGCCGGTCGGGACCGCGATGCTGTTCCGCGCCTTTCCGCCCGTCGAACGCGCAAGGGCGTCGACGGTGCTCATCATTCCGACGGTCCTCGCGCCCGCGCTCGGGCCGATCATCGGCGGGTGGCTTGTCACCGACGTCTCGTGGCGGTGGATCTTCTACGTCAACCTGCCCATCGGCATCTTCGCGTTCGTCCTCGGCGCCTTGTACCTGCGCGAGCACCGAGAGGGAACGGCCGGACCGTTCGACGGAGCCGGATTCATCCTGTCGGGCGCGGGCCTCGCGCTCGTCTTGTACGCGCTCTCCGAAGGGCCGCTCAAGGGTTGGCGGTCGCCGGTGGTCCTGTTCACGGGGATGCTCGGTCTCGCGATGTTCGCGCTGCTGGTTGTCGTCGAATCGCGGGTGAAGTTCCCGATGCTCGCGCTACGCCTGTACAAGGAGCGCATGTTCCGCAACGCGAACATCGTCCTCACGTTGACATACGGAAGCTTCGCCGGCGTGCTCTACATCCTGCCGCTCTATCTCCAGGACCTGCGCGGCCTGAGTGCGCTGCAGTCCGGTCTGACCACGTTCCCCCAAGCGGTGGGGGTGGTCATCTCCAGCCAACTCGTCGGCCGCCTCTACCACCGTGTCGGTCCGCGCCGGCTCATCGTGTTCGGGATGCTCGGCATGTCCGCGGTCACGATGCCCCTCGCATTTAGCGGCCTCGGCACCGACTTGTGGTGGCTGCGGCTGATCATGTTCGCCCGGGGTATCTGCATGGCCTTCGCCTTCGTGCCGCTGCAAGCCGCGACGTACGCCAACATCACGCCGGAGGACACCGGCCGGGCTTCCGCGCTCTACTCGACCCAAAGGCAGGTCGCCGCGGCGCTCGGTGTCGGCACGCTCCTCACCGTTCTGCTGTCCGGAACACAGACGATCGCGGGACCGACGCTTTCGGCGTACCAGACGACGTTCTTCGTAGGTGCCTGCATGGTCGCCGTCGGTGCGGTCGCCGGTTTGTTGATTCGGGACGAGGACGCGGCGTCGACGATGGAAGGACACGCCCCGTCGCCGGACGCGGCGACGATCGCGGTGGCGGCCGCGGCCGACGAGCCCGCGTCCTCGACCGGCTGAGTCAATCGCGCTTCAGCCAGGTGTGCGCAGGATCCTCGTACATCGTGAGCTGACGTTGCGCGCCGGCGAGCGCCCACAGGTAATAGAGGCGATAGCCCGGGGCCGCGCAGACGGGGTGGTAGCCGCGCCGGATTCCGACGACGCTTCCGTGCCGCACGAAGACCGCCCGTTCGTCACCACCCGACTCGTACAGACCCTGGAACCCGAAGCCGTCGGGCCGGTCGAAGCGGTAGTAGTAGACCTCCTCGAGCGCGGGCTCGCCGTCGGCGCCGTCGTGCTTGTGGGGCG
>Ga0335085_10001534_pt1 | contig 47941 bp, 53 predicted proteins | sample Lox_Sample_45_FD_206712 | JGI IMG/M metagenome (GOLD analysis project Ga0335085, IMG submission 206712) | Soil microbial communities from Loxahatchee National Wildlife Refuge, Florida, United States - Lox_Sample_4.5 | ecosystem: Environmental > Terrestrial > Soil > Wetlands | place: USA...
TATGTGCGGACGGGATAACCGCTGAAAGCATCTAAGCGGGAAGCCCCCCCCAAGATTAGATCTCCCTGGGAGCTCGACTCCCCTGAAGGGCCCACGAAGACTACGTGGTTGATAGGCTGGGTGTGTAAGGCCAGTAATGGCTTGAGCTAACCAGTACTAATTGCCCGTGAGGCTTGACCATATAACTTCAAGGTGTTTGCTACAGCGCTAATGCTGTAGAGGATGATGCCTCGATGGAGCGATCCATCGCGAACGCGACAAGCGTCGAAACAGAAAACGACCGGATTGGAGGCGCAGGCAGCCGGATCGCAAGGTCCGGCTGCGTGAGTCTCAAACAGCTTGCCTGGCGGCAATAGCGAGCGGGAACCACCCGATCCCATTCCGAACTCGGAAGTGAAAACGCTCAGCGCCGATGGTAGTGTGGCCGCAAGCCATGCCAGAGTAGGTCACTGCCAGGCTCTAAACCCGAACGCCCCTGGAGTCGCAAGGCTCCAGGGGCGTTTGTCTGTTCGCTCCCCCCTCATTTGCATGTCGGGCTGAGCCGCGCAAGGCGGTGCTTTTTTTGCGCCAGATTGTGCGAAAATTCGCGCGCCGCATTCCAATCACAAATAACAGGAGCGATCCACATGAAAACGGTGTTGGCTGTGCTTGCCATGGGCGTCTTCGCGGGGGGAATGGCCGCAGCCACGGACAAGAGCGATGTCATGGCGGTGGTGCACCAGTACACCGATGCCTTCAACAAGGGAGATCCGAAGTCGGGGCTCGCGGTCTGCGCGGACGAGTCGATCATCATCGACGACTTCCCGCCCCATGAATGGAGCGGCACCGGTGCCTGTGCGAAATGGCAGAACGACTTCACCGCCTTCGCGCAGAAAGCGCAGCTCACGGAGGCGATGATTGCGCTCAGCAAGCCCCGACACCTCGATGTGACGGCTGACCGAGCTTACGTCGTCATACCGGTCAGCCTCACCTACAAAGAGCAGGGGAAGGCTAAGCGAGAGACGGGTGCCACTTGGACCTTCGCGCTGCAGAAGCTCGCCTCCGGTTGGCGTATTACCGGGTGGGCGTGGAGCGCGGGGAAAGAGGCGGACGCCGAGACGCCGGCGGGACATTGACGCATCGATGCGGCGCGCCCGTGGCTCGCAACCGCGGTGACTGCTCTCGGCGTGCGGCTTGAATCGGCTGCGCGTTTCCGAGCGCTCTAGACCACCATCGCGAAGGCTACGACTTCATCTGGCATCAGTGCCGCGGCGGTAGTCCCAAGCGCCGCTCGGGCTCTATCTGGATCTCGCGCCGCACGCGCTCGAGAACGAGTTTTACGCGCTCCATGTCACCGTCCCGGGAAGCTTCGGCCAGCGCGCCGAGAATTGCCACCGCTCCGCTATAGAAAGCACGGCGTGCAAATTCCCGCTGTGCCGGGCTGGCATCGACGCTAACCAGCGCGGGCTGACACAGCCTCCACAATTCGGACAGCGATACGGTGGTGGCCATCTGCGTGACCTCTCTTGGATCGTTGGCCTCATTGTCGCGAGTGCGGCCTGCGGCGGCAACGGATCGCTGACTACTTCGCCCCACACCGCACATCTGATTGAACGTAATGCGAGATTTGGCCTGCCACGATGCTGCCGTTTGGCCCGTGTGGCGAGAGCCGGTCAGTCGGCGGCGGACCCTGAAGGCCGGGTCAGCGGCCCTGTCCGGGTTCGCCCGCTGGCACATAGGCCCAGATGCCCATTGAGTCGCAAGGGGGTGCGTGGTAGATCCCATCCGAGAACAAGGTGGCAATTCACGTCGCGACCGTGATGCCGCTACACCGGGACTCAGGGACAGCGGGGAGCATCAACAAATGATAAGAGCGCTGGTCATCGTGCTGGTCGTGGCACTACTCGGTCTCGCCGGCTTCACATGGTTCACCTTGCACTGGAGCTACGCCGAGGGCGACCGCGCCGGCTATGTGCAGAAGTTTTCCAAGAAGGGCTGGCTTTGCAAGACCTGGGAAGGCGAGATGGCGATGGTGACGATGCCGGGCACCGTGGCCGAGAAGTTCTATTTCACCGTGCCGGACGACGTCGTGGCCGCCAAACTCAACCAGAGCGTAGGCAAGCGCATGGCGCTGCACTACGAGCAGCACAAATGGATTCCCAGCTCCTGCTTCGGCGAGACCGGTTACTTCGTGACGGACGTGCGCGTCCTGGAATGAGGGGCCAGCCCAATATCGCGCGGCACGGGCCGTCTCTTCCTTCATGGAAGAGGCGCTGACGACCCCGGCGGTGACCCGCTCGCAGAACGAGCGCATCACACAGGCGTTCTCCGACCATCAGGGCCGGCTGCGAGCCTTCGTCCAGCGCCAGGTCGATGACGTGCGCGATGCCGAGGAAATCGTCCAGGACGTCTTCTACGAGCTGGTGCTCGCATACCGCCTGATGCAGCCGATCGAGCACGTCGCTGCGTGGATGCTGCGCATCGCGCGCAACCGAATCATCGACCGCTTCCGTGCGCGCGCGACCGAACGCAAGGTGGTCAGCGAGCCACTCTCCGGGGCCGACTCCCCCGACACCGAGCGCATGCTCGAGCGGCTCGAGCTCCCCGCGGGTGCAGGTCCCGAGTCGGACTACGCCGGTGCGGTGCTCGCGGATGAGCTCGAGCAGGCCATCGCGGAGCTACCGCGCGAGCAGCGCGAAGTGTTCATCGCGCACGAGCTCGAGGGACGCAGCTTCAAGGAGATGGCTGCCTCCATGAACATCAGCGTCAACACGCTTCTGGGTCGCAAGCATGCGGCAGTGCTGTATCTGCGGCGGCGCTTGCGTGATGCATACGAAGACTTCGATCAGTAGGAACACTTATGAGAAGGTTCAGGACATCGAGAGTATTGAAGATACTCACCATCGTGGTGGTAGCGATCGGCGTCGCCGGATTCCTGGTCATGTCGCTGTGGAACTGGCTGATTCCCTCGCTCGCCGGCTGGCGAAGCATCACATTCGTACAGGCCATCGGACTTCTCGTGCTGTGCAGGCTGCTGTTCGGCGGCTTCCGCGCTCGAGGTGGTTCGTGGATGCACGGTCGCTTGCGGCACATGTCGCCCGAGGAGCGCGAGCGGTTCCGAGAGGAAATGCGGCGGCGTTGCCGCGGTGGACCCGCCCAGTCCCCCGAGCAGCAGACCTGAGCAACGCGTGAGCGGCGATTGCAGCGCGCGCGCAGCCGCCGTCTCCGCATCCCTCCCGGGCAGCGCTCAGGAGGAGAAATGCCTGTAAGCTTGCGCGGGGATGAACACCGCACGTGTAGCGCTCGTGACCGCGAGGGCCGCCAGAGGCCTGGACGAGGACATGGCCCCCCTGCAGTGCGCGCTGAGCGCGGCCGGGGCGCGCAGCCAGATCGTCGACTGGGACGATCCGGGGGTTCACTGGCAGACGTTTGATCTCGTCCTGCTGCGCTCCGCTTGGGACTACTCGCTGCGTCCGCGTGAGTTTCGAGCGTGGGCGGAGAGCGTCGCGCGTCAGACAAAGCTGCTGAATCCGCTCGCCGTGGTTCTCTGGAACACCGACAAGCACTATCTACGTGAGCTCGCGGCGGCGGGTGTGCCGATCGTGCCGACCGCCTTCATCGAGCCAGGAGAGCTCGCTGGCAAGAAGATCGAGGACTTCACCGCCCGGCACGACGCGGAGGAATTCGTGGTGAAGCCCGCCATCGGCTCGGGCTCGCGGGATGCTCAGAGGCATGTGCGCGCAAATCTCGATCAGCTTCACAAGCACGTCGAACGGCTGATCGACAGCGGACGCAGCGCCCTGCTGCAGCCCTACCTGGAGCGCGTGAACGTACACGGGGAGACGGCCCTCATGTACTTCGCGGGACGTTTCAGCCATGCCGTGCGCAAGGGCCCGCTGCTGCGCTCGGGCGAGGGACCCACGAAGGCGCTGTTCGCGGCCGAGGAGATCACTTCCCGCCTCGCAAGCGACGATGAGCGTCAGGTGGCGAGCCGCGCGCTCGCGGTGAGTCCCTGCGCACCTCTCTTGTACGCACGCGTCGATCTGATTCGCGACGCCGCCAATCAACCATGCCTGCTCGAGCTCGAGCTGACCGAGCCCTCACTCTTCTTCGATTACAGCCCCGGATCCGCCGAGCACTTCGCGCGCGAGATTCTGCGCTGCTGCGCGCCGCGAGTGGCAGCCGTGGAACCGTGAGACTCTATGGAGGTGGTCCATGTCCGTCGAAGACAACAAGACTTGCGTACGCCGCCAGTTCGAGGAGCTGTGGAACGACGGCCAGCTCGATAGGGCCGGCGAGTTCTTCGCCAAGGATTTCACCAATTTCGGCTCTCAATATCCGGATGCGTGCGAGATGGTGAAGCACATCGTGCGGGTGTGGCGTACCGCATTCCCCGACCTGCACTTCACCGTCGATTCGATGCTCGCCGTGGACGACCTGGTGATGTGCGAAGTGTCATTTCAGGGAACGCACCTGGGTGAGTTTCCGCTCATTCCCCCGCTCAAGGGACCGAGCCTGCCCCCGAACGGCAGGGCGTTCAAGGTCAAGCACATGCATCGCTTCCGTCTGAAGGACGGGCGGATCGTCGAGCACTTCGCCGTGCGCGATGACCTCGGGATGTTCCGCCAGCTCGGGCACCTGCGCGCACTCGCACACTAGGGCGCACGCGCCACCGGCTATTCGACCGTCACGGACTTGGCAAGATTCCGCGGCTGATCGATGTCCGTACCCCGGGCGAGCGCGATGTGATAGGCCAAGAGCTGCAGCGGAATATTGAGCAGGATCGGATCGAGCTCGGGCTCTGAGACCGGCACCTCGATCGCGCCGTTGACCGGGACCGGGATCGGCCCTGGCTGGGTGATGCAGTAGACCGGACCGCGGCGCGCGCGGATCTCCTCGAGCGTTGAGACATTCTTCGCGAACAGCTCATCCCGCGGCAGCACGACCACGGTGGGTGTCTCGGGTCCGATCAGTGCCAGCGGACCATGCTTGAGCTCCGAGGCCGGATAGGCCTCGGCATGCAGATAGCTCACTTCCTTGAGCTTCAGTGCACCCTCCATCGCGACGCCGTAGCCGGCCGCGCGGCCCACGAAGTACACGTCGCGGGCGGGCGCGATCAGGCCTGCGAGCGCGGTGATCGGTGCTTCGCGCTCGACGATGGACGCAATCTGATCCGGCAGAGCCGCGAGCGCATCGATCAGGCGCGCGCCACGGGCCGCTGACAGATCACGCAGCCGGCCCAAGTGCACCGCGAGGAGCGCCAGCGCGACCGCCGTGCACGTGAACGTCTTGGTGGCGACCACCGCCACCTCCGGCCCGGCGTGCAGATAGATGCCTCGACCGCACTCGCGCGCGATGGTGCTGCCGACGACGTTCACGACGCCGAGCAACCGACCACCCTTACGGGAGACCTCCTGCACGGCGGCGAGCGTGTCAAAAGTCTCACCCGACTGACTTACCGCAACGTAGAGCGTGTCGGCCTCAATCACGGGATTGCGGTAGCGAAACTCGGATGCCGGTTCCGCATGCGCCGGAACGCGGGCGAGCTGCTCGATCAGATGGGCACCGATGCAACCGGCGATGTAGGCGGAGCCGCATCCCAGAATCTTCACGCGTTTGATTTCCAGCAGCTCGCGGGCCGCCGTCTCGAGACCGCCGAGATGCGTGGTGTGAAAGCGTCGTTCGAGCCGACCGCTCAGAGTGCGGCCGATCGCCTCCGGCTGCTCCGCGATTTCCTTACGCATGTAGTGTGCGAAATCGCCCTTGCTCAATGCTTCGCTCGTCCACTCGATGGCGAGCGGGGTCTTTGCGGTGGCGCCACCCTCCAGCATCGACGTCTCGTAGCGATCGGCGCGCACCACGGCAAGCTCACCGTCATCGAGGTGCACGATGCTTTGCGTATGGCGCACGAGTGCCGCGATATCCGAGGCCACGAACATCTCGCGCGCGCCGATTCCGAGAATGACCGGGCTGCCGTTGCGCGCGACGACGAGCGCCTCGGGCTGCTCGGCATCGAGGACCGCGATGCCGTAAGCGCCCGTCACGAGCCGCAGCGCCGCCCGCACGCGCTCGAGCAGTGTGTCGGCACGCACGGTGGCGATCAGATGCGCGAGCACCTCGGAGTCGGTTTCGGATTGCAGCGTGACGCCCTGCTGCTGCAGTCGAGCGCGCAGCTCCGCCGCGTTCTCGATGATTCCGTTGTGGACGATCGCGAAGCGGTGGCCCGCATCGCAGTGCGGGTGCGCATTGCGGTCGCTCGGCTCACCGTGCGTCGCCCAGCGAGTGTGCGCAATGCCGGGAGTGCCATTCAGATTGGCCGGTAGGAGCCGCTCGAGGTCGCGCACCTTTCCTTTGCTCTTGAAAACCCGCAGATCCGCGCCACGCACCACCGCCAAGCCGGCAGAGTCATAGCCGCGGTATTCGAGCCGGTGAAGTCCCTCGACCAGGATCGGTACGGCATTCTGCCGGCCGACGTAGCCTACGATTCCGCACATACAGCCTTCCTCTGCGGCTACTCAGCCGTAGATGATTCGGCGGATCTGGCGCTCGCTATAGGCCGGAGCACGAAACCGTAAGCGCGCGAGCTCGCTCGCGAGACGCGCGAAGATCTCGGAGTTCGCGAGCCCTTCGGCCTGTAGCGCGAGGTGTCGCCGGCGGATGAAAGCCTCCGGCGTCTCATCGAGAAAGCTCAGCACCTCCTCGACCACATGCCTTGCCTCTGCGGCCGATAACCGGGTCGTGCTCGCCAGATACGCGACGAGCTCATCGAGCTCACGCTCACCCGGATCCACCATGGGCGGAGTCTGCCTCATTTGACTGACCAACCAGGCCTATTTTGCCCGATATCGGGCAGAAATGACGATCCGCGGCTCCGATGATCGTTAGCGGGACGGCTGGGGAGCACGAAACTCGGAGGCGATGAGCTGCGCGCCCAGTCCACTCGCAAGGTAAACGGTGCGCCTACCCCGGCCGAGCTTGCCCAGCCAGTCGAAGCTGCCTCCATCGCCCAGCGGTATGCGGCGGCCATCCGGCGAACCGACCCACAGCATGTAGCGGAGGCCTCCGGAGTAGTAGGCGTGCCCGAGGGGTTTGCGGACTGCGATATCGCCGAGCTCCGCGGCGATCCGGTCACCGAGCGCGGCGCGCTCGCTCGTCGCCAGTACATCGATGCGCCGTTCGCCGAACGAGTAGCCGAGCCGCTCGAGTCGCGCGAGAGCTCCGAGCAGCGCGTGAATATGGCTCAGGGCGGCGGCCACGGAGAAGCCGTGATCGGCAGCCTCCGCACCGGCGCTTGCGAGCACGAATATCCGAAAATGCTGCGCGTAGCCCGGCACATCCGGCACCGGTTGCGCACGCACGACGCGCTGGCTCGTCGCCAGGTGAATGTTCGCCGCGGGATCGGCGCGCAAACGCTGCGCGCACTCGAGCGCGAGCACGTTGGTCGGATCCGCGACCATTTCGGTCGACCGCAATGCGGAGACCACGCGATGCTGATCGGTCAGTGCGACGCTCGAGCAGGTCCCGAGCGGTGTGAGCGGCGAGAGCTCGAGCGCCTCGAAGCCCGCGGCAGCCGCAAACAGCTCCGCGTCGATCGCAAGTGCCGTGCGCTGATCAATCGCGGAGGGTCTGCAGAATCCGTCCCGCTGATACTGACGCTCGACCGCGGCAGGTGTGCGCGCCCGCGCCCGGGCATGCAGCACTTCCAGCAGGACGGATTGCAGCAGCGAGCCAGGCAGTGCCCTCGTCAGCTGCTCGAAGGTGTGCTCCCCGATGCTGTCAATGATCCAGTCGCGGCGCTTCTTCATGCGATCGCTCGTGATGCGAGCCGAGAGCCAGTATAAGCGGCCCCAGTCACCGGAACGGCGGGCGCGCCGATGACAGCCGATGTTGCACAATAGGATCTGGAGCCACGGAGATGCACCATGGGCAAGAAGATCACCACCGGGTCCGCGCCGAGCACGGTCGGATCGCGCTATCCCGCACCCCACGACGAGCCGTGTCGCAGCCGCTTGCGATGGCGGCTGGGCGATGCAGCCGGACTCACGCAGTTCGGCGTGAACCTGCTGCGACTGCCGCCGGGGCAGTGGTCGAGCCAGCGCCACTGGCACACCGCCGAAGACGAATTCATCTTCGTGGTCGAGGGTGAGGTCGTTCTCGTGACCGATGCCGGGGAGGAGATGCTGCGTGCGGGTGAGAGCGCAGGATTCAAGGCGGGCACAGCCGACGGGCATCATCTGCAGAATCGCTCCAATCGGGATGTCCTCGTGCTCGAGATCGGCACGCGCCGTACCGAGCAGGACGAGGTGTTCTATCCCGGCATCGACATGCGGGCGCTGCGCGGCCGCGGCGGCTTCGTGCACGAGGACGGCAGGCCCTATCCGGACAACAAGCCCCGCAACCCCTCGAGCAGCCGTTGATGGGTGGCTCTCGAGCTAAGGAGACCCGAGAGTGACGACGGTCAGCGAGCTCAACGTCTATCCCGTCAAGTCGATGCGCGGCGTTCCCATGCAAAGCGTGGAGCTCTGGCCGACCGGGTTTGCGTGGGATCGACAGTGGATGACGGTCGATGCCACCGAGTCCTTCGTCACACAGCGCACCCACCCGCAGCTGGCGCGCATTCAACCGTCGTTGGACGCGGAGTCGCTGACGCTGCACGCCGAAGGCTTTCCGGCGTTGCGCGTGCCGCTCGAAACCCTCGGGGCACCCTTGAGCGTGCAGGTCTGGAGGGACACCTGCAGCGCGCGCGATCAGGGCGATGCAGCCGCCGAGTGGTTGAGCGGCGTGGTCGGAGACGCATTGCGCCTGGTGCGCGTCGCGCCCGAGATGCAGCGGCGTGCCGATGCAAAGTTCACGGGCCCGGACGCGACCCCCGTCAGCTTCGTCGACGGCTATCCGATTCTCGTCTGCAACAGCGCCTCGCTCGATGAGCTCAACGCGCGCATGGCGACGCCCGTGCCGATGACGCGTTTCCGACCGAACATCGTCCTGGAAGGCCTGCCCGCCTTCGAGGAGGACCGCATAGCTGCGCTGTGCATCGACCAAGTGACGCTGCGTCTCGTCAAGCCCTGCTTGCGATGCGTCATCACGTCCACCGATCAGCAAACGGGGCAGCGCTCCACCAATCCCTTGCCGGTGCTGCGCAAATTCCGTTTCAATCGTGAGCTACTCGGCGTCGCATTCGGCGAGAACGCCGTGATCGCCGCGGGCGTCGGCCAAACGCTCGTACGCGGCGCGCGCTGCAGGGTGCAGCTCGAGAGCGTGGGAGCACAAGGCGGCGGCCTAGCCGCAGCGCGGCGCGCAGATTAAGCAAAATGGAATAAGCAAAGCAAACTCGGCGCTTCATTGAGACACACGAGAAAGTGTGCATCGCGCCATGTCGTTAGCGCACGCCTTCGGCGAGACTGCCTGCAATGCAGCTGTAGGAAGACGTGAACACGATCACAGTGCGCTAGCGCGCAACTGCAAGGCAATGCGAGGGAGGCACCACTCGTCCGGAGTGCACTCGAATCGTGCCGAGCGGATGCGCGCGCAACGCCCCAGACTATGCACGAACCGCACAGAACCAACTCGCAGCGATTCTTCGCAAACGGTCCGGCGCTGATCTGCGGCGCGCTCGGCCTCATTCTGAGCATTCTGCTGCTGGTCGGCTGGCATCACATGTGGTCACGGCGGCTGCAGCTCGTGGAATCAGGCGCTGTCAATGCCCGCGACGCCGCGGACACGATGCTGTGGGTGAGCGGCGCGATCGGCGGCGTGCTCGTGCTCGCCGTGGGCGGACTGCTTGCCCTGTGGCTCGGCGCGCGCCGCAGCGGCACGCTGCGCAATGCGCGCTATCGCGCGGTGCTCGAGCAGTCGCCGAACGGCATGCTCATCGTCGACGCCGCGACCTACCGCATCCTGGATGCGAATCCGGCCTTACAGCAATCCCTCGGCTACTCGCTCGAGGAGCTCGCACTGCTCACGCTCGGTGAGCTGTTCATCGATGACAGTGAGGACGGCGAGCTGTTCGACAAGTTGACGAACCCCGATCCGCAGCTGCCCATTCACGCCCGGCAGCGCTGCAACGACGGAACCATCGTCGAGGTGGAAGTGAGCGGCCACCGCATGAGCCTCGACGGGCGCACGGTGCTCGCTCTGACGGCATGCGACGTGGCGCTGCGGCGCAAGATCGAAGTCCAGCTGCTCGAGAAGCAGCAGCACCTCGACCATCTCGCGCACCACGATCAGCTGACGGGGCTACCCAACCGGCTGTATCTCGCGCATCGATTGCCGGGGGCGATCAGCGAGGCGAAGCGCTCCGGCACGATGCTCGCGGTCTTGTTCCTCGATCTCGATCGCTTCAAGCACATCAATGACTCGCGCGGCCATGAGACCGGCGACAAGCTCTTGAAGACCGTGGCCGAGCGCGTGCGCGCGACGGTGCGTCAGGAAGACATCGTGGTGCGCATGGGAGGCGATGAGTTCATCGTCGTGCTGCAGTCGATACGCAATGCCGACTTCATCAGCGAGATGGCCTCACGAATCAACGAGGCCCTGAGCGCCCCGGTGGTCGTCGATGGCCGGCCGCTGGTCAGCACGGTGAGCATCGGCGTCAGCCTCTTTCCGCGCGACGGCGCCGACATGGGCGAGCTGCTGCGGCATTCTGACACGGCGATGTACCAGGCGAAGGACCGCGGCCGCAACAACTTCCAGCTCTTCAGCCCCATCATGGCGCGCAAGCTGCGCGAGCGCGTCGCGATCGAAACGAGCCTGCGCGATGCCATCCAGCGCGGGCAGCTCGACGTGCACTACCAGCCGATCATCGACATCGCATCCAACAAGGTCATGGCGCTCGAGGCGCTGCTGCGCTGGAAGCACCCGACGCAGGGCTACATCCTGCCAGGGCGTTTCATCGATATCGCCGAGGAGACCGGGCTCATCGTGCCGGTCGGCGAGTTCGTGCTGCAGAAAGCCGTGGAGGATGTCAGCCGCTGGCGCGCGTCCGGGGCGACTTTGGTGCCCATTGCGGTGAATATCTCGGCCGTGCAGCTGCAGCGCTCGAACCTGCGCGACAAGATCGTGTCGCTGACGAGCGCGCACGGCGTGAGCCCGAGCCTGCTGCAGCTCGAGCTGACCGAAAGCGCGATGTTCGAGCGGCGCGAGTCGCGCGGCGGGGAATCGCGCCACGATGCAATCTCACAGCTGCGCGATCTAGGAGTGCGGATCGCCATCGACGATTTCGGCACGGGTTATTCGAGCCTGAGCTATTTGAAGCAGTGGCACGTGGACTACTTGAAGATCGATCGCAGCTTCGTGCGCGATCTGGTCACGGACATGAGCGATCTCGCGATCGTGGGCGCGATCGTCGCCATCGCGCGCCACCTGAACGTCAAGGTCGTGGCGGAGGGTATCGAGGGCTGGCAGCAGCTGGAGAAACTGCGTCAGCTCGGTTGCGGGCTCGCGCAAGGCTATCTGTTCGCCAAGCCAGCTCCCGCCGCTCAGGTCCGCAAGCTCCTGCGCGGCGAGCCGATCGATCTCACCGATACCGATGTCCTGATGAACGATCTGCACCGCCGCGTGAAGGTCGGACCGAACGACCTCAGCGCGACGGGTACCTGAGCCCCGCCCTGCGAGCCGCTCACGAGGCGGCATCCGCGCTCGCTTCCGGGTGGCCGACGAGAGTGCTCGCCTGCACGCCGCGCGTCGCGAGATGTTGCACCAGATCGGCCGCGCGACCATGCGTGAGCAGCACTTTGCGCGCGCCCGTCTGCAGGCACGTGGCAATCAGCGCCGGCCAGTCCGCATGATCGGAGAGCACGAAGCCGCGGTCATAGCCGCGCCGGCGCTGCTCGCTCACCGAGCGCATCCATCCCGAGCAGAAACCGCTCGCGTGCTCACCCAGCCGGCGCATCCAGGACGTGCGCGCCGCGCCGGGCGGGGCCAGGACCAAAGCGCCCCGATACGGGGCCTTATGCTCGCTGAAGGCATCGATCGTGGGGACCATCAAGACGCCGGCATCACGATAGTCCTGGATGAGCTGCCGCATCGCGGCGTGAACGTAAACGGGCTCCTCGATGAGGGGCACGAGCTCGGCGAGCAGACGCTGGGCCTTGCCGAGCGCATAACAGAACAGGACCGAGGTGACACCGCGCTCGCGATTCGAGCGCCACCAGCGCAGCACCTCATCGAGCTCGGCCGCCGTTGCGGGCCATCGATAGGCGGGCCGTGCGAAGGTCGATTCGCTCACGAACACGTCGCAGGAAAGGGGCTGGAAGGCCGCGCACGTCGGATCGGGTTGGCGCTTGTAGTCGCCTGAGACCACCCAGACTCGTTCCTCGAGCTCGATACGCACCTGTGCCGAGCCGAGGATGTGGCCGGCGGGGTGCAGCGATACCGTCGTTCGGCCGAGTGCGATGCACGCTCCGTACTCGAGTGCCAGGATGTCGGGGGTGCCTTGCAGGCGCGTGCGGGCGATGGCCGCACCCGGACGTGCGAGAATGTAGCGCGCGTGACCACGGAGCAAATGATCTGCGTGCGCATGCGTGATGACCGCGGTTTGAACGGGGCGGCACGGATCGATGTAGAAGTCACCCGCTGGACAGTAGAGCCCACGGCGGGTGCCGACGACCAGCGCTTCGGGAGCTGCCGTCATGGTTCGAGGGCACAGCCCATTGCTGCAGCTTCGACGCGCGAGGAGGCTGGGTGCAACAGCAACAATGCGCCGGCGCCGTGCTGATGATTCGGCCGGCGCGCTTCGACTACAACGCGGAGACCGCGCCGACCAACCGTATGCAGCGCGCGCCGGGGAGCGCGCGCGCGGATGTCGCCGAGCTCGCGCGCCGGGAATTCGATGCTCTGGCCGCGAGTCTGAGAAGCGAGGGGATCGAGATCTGCATTGCCGAGGACACGCCGCAGCCCGCCAAGCCGGATGCGGTGTTCAGCAACAACTGGCTGAGCTTTCATGCAGACGGCACCCTCGTGCTCTATCCCATGCAGTCCGAGAGCCGCCGCCGCGAGCGCCGGCTCGAGATCGTCGCGCAGGTGAGCGCGGAGCTCGGCTTCGTCGTGCGGCGTACGCTCGACTTGACGCACCACGAGCGCAACGGACATTTTCTCGAGGGGACCGGCAGCTTGGTGCTCGATCATGTCGGACGCCTCGCGTACGCCTGCCGCTCTGCGCGTACGCATGCCGAGCCACTCGCGGAGTGGTGCCGCGTGATGGGCTACGAGCCGATCATGTTCGACGCTCAGGATGGTCACGGAGTACCGGTTTATCACACCAACGTCATGATGTGCATCGGTGCTCGAGCGGTCATGGTCTGTGCTGCAATGATCGTCGAAGCCGACCGCACCCGCGTGCTCCAGCGCCTTGGCGCTTCCAGCCGCGAGATCATCGAGCTCTCCCGCGAAGCCGTCGAGGGCTTCGCGGGCAACATGCTCGAGCTCGCTACCTGGGATGAGGCACTCGGCGATGCTACGGTGCTGGTGATGTCGGCGCAGGCGCGCGCGGCGTTGGGTCCGGAGGCATTCGCGCGCCTATCGGCGTGCACCGACGCGGTGCTCGCGGTCCCGGTACCTACCATCGAGAGACTGGGCGGCGGCAGCGTGCGCTGCATGCTGACTGAAGTGTTCCTGCCGTCGTGACCGACTTCATCCTCAAATTGGCGCTGAGCTATCTGCTGGGTTCATTGCTCGGCAGCTTGCTGCTCGCCCGTCTGCGCGGCGGCGTTGATATTCGAGCCCTCGGCAGCGGCAGCGCCGGTGCCACGAATGCCTGGCGCACTCAGGGCAGGGCATTCGCGCTCGGTGTAGCCGTCATCGACCTGGGCAAGGGCTGGGCCGCGACCCGCTGGGTTCCACGGCTGGAGCTGCCGCTGCCGCCAGCGCCGGCGCTGGCGCACAACTGGCTCCCCGTCGCATGCGGCGCAGCAGCCATGCTGGGACATGTCTATCCCGTCTGGTTCGGTTTTCGGGGCGGCAAGGCGGTCGCGACCTGCCTCGGGGCGGTGCTCGGCCTCGCCCCGCGCGTGGCGCTGCCCTTCGTCGTCGCCTGGGTCGGGGTGCTCGTGCTGACGGGCTTCGTCGGGCTGGCCTCCATCGTGGCGACCGCGGTACTGCCCCTCGCAGTGGTTTGGACAGACTTCGGCTGGTACACGCCCTTGCTGGTGTTCGGCTGCTTCGCAGCCGCGCTCATCACGTTCACTCACCGCGCCAACATTCGGAGGATGTGCGCAGGACGCGAGCCGCGCGCGCGGCGTTTCTGGCTGTTCGGGCGGCGTGTTGCCTAAAGGGGGCGGTACGGGAAGCACGTCACGCTCGGTGGATGCGACCCCGCGGCAGGCAGCCGGCGTACCGCTGGCGGCCCGCGTCTATCGGCAGCTCGCAGGGGGCGGATTTCAATCGGGGACCGAGCTCGCCCGGCGCCTGGGAGTCAGTCGCACTGCCGTGTGGAAGTCGGTGGTATCGCTGCGTGAGCTCGGCGTCAGCGTGCATGCGGTGCGCAATCGCGGCTACCGGCTGCCGCTGCTTTGCGAGCCGCTCGACACTGGAAAGATTCGCGCGGCGCTCCCCGCTGAGACCGGTGCGCGGCTGCGTCGCCTCGAGACCGTCTGGGCGCTACCATCGACCAATGCAGCGCTCCTCGAGCGCACCGATCTGCCAGCAGGTCGCTCGGATGTGCTGGTTGCCGAGTATCAATCGGCCGGTCGCGGGCGGCGCGGTCGCGTGTGGCTCGCGCCGCCGGGCGGTGCGATCTGCCTCTCGCTCAGCTGGAGCTTTGTCCAGCTTCCCCGCGATCTCGGCGCGCTCGGGCTCGCGGTGGGTGTGTGTGCGCTGCGCGCGCTGCGTGCGTGCGGCGCCCAGGGCGTGCGACTCAAATGGCCCAACGACCTGGTGCTCGAGCAGGGCAAACTCGGTGGCATTCTCATCGAGATGCGAGCTGAGTCGTGCGGTCCCGCATATGTCGTCGTGGGTGTGGGAATCAATGTGGCCCTCGCCGCCACTCTGCGCTCGCAGATTGCAGCGACTGGAACTCAGGCCGCAGACCTCGCCGCGGCCGGCGTAACGGCGGGGCCGCGCAACGAGCTGATTGCCGGGATCGTGCGGGAGGTCATCTCCGGGCTGCTGGCGTTCGAGCTCGATGGCCTCAAGCCGTTTGCCGAAGAATGGCAACGCTCGGACGCGCTGCGCGGCCGCTCGATCAGCGTACTGGGAGCCGAGCAGAGCACACGCGGCATTGCACGCGGCATCGACGGCAGCGGCGCGTTGCTCCTCGAGACCACCGAAGGCCTCAAGAAGCTCGTCTCGGGTGAGGTCAGCGTGAGGCCCGAACGTTGAAGGGCCCTCGGTCACAACCCGCAGATGGGCGGCGCCTGCCGCGAGTGCTGCTCGTGGACGTTGGCAACACCCGCATCAAGTGGGCGATGTGGTCCCAGGGCCGCCTGAGCCAGCAGCGGGCGGAGCCTCATGCGGGATGGCGGCAAGCGGATTTCGCACGGCGACTCTTCAGCGCGAAGTCCGCCCCGGCTCGCATCATCGTCGCAAGTGTCGCTGGCTCGCGCATCGAACGCGCGCTCGTGCGCGCAGCATCACGCGCGCTGCACGTCAAACCGGAGCTGCTGAGGACGACGCGGCAGGCTGGCGGTGTCACCACGCGGTACGTGGATCCCTGGCGACTCGGGGTGGATCGCTTCATGGCCGCGATCGGCGCGCACTGGCTGGCTGGCGCGCGGCCGGCCTGCGTCGTCAACGTCGGCACGGCGGTCACGATCGATCTCATCGATGGCCGCGGCGTGCATCGCGGCGGTGTGATCGTGCCGGGCCCGGAGCTCATGGTGCGCAGTCTGCTCAGCAGCACGGCCGGGATCGAACGCCGAGCGTGGGAGCCGCGGACCGCAGCGCGGGACGCTCGTGCGTCGCGCTCGGCCTCGCGCCCGCAGCGTATCTCGCTGTTCGCCCGCAACACCCGCTCCGCAATCGAGCAGGGGGCCGCATACGCTGTAGCAGCCGTGATCGATCGTGCGGTCAGCGAGGCAGCCTGGGTGCTGCACGGTCGCCCGCTGGTGCTTCTGAGCGGAGGGGCAGCCGTGCGCGTCGAGCCGCTCGTGCGTTCGCGACATGTCACGGTCCGCGATCTCGTTCTGCGCGGCATTGCCATCCATGCCGGGTTGCCGCTGCAATGACTGCCGCGAAGCACCCGCCGGCGGATTCGACCTCTGACAGCAAGCAACTCGCCTCGCTATTGGTAAGATTGCGTGCGTGAGCTTGCGCGCCACCTTCTTTCTGCTGCTCCTCGCGAATTTGATCTTTCTCGCGTGGGCCAATCTCGTCGATGTCTCTCCGGAGCTTCCGCGGCCCGACAGTGTGAACCGTCTGCCGCGTCTCAAGCTCGCCAGCGAAGCGGTCTCCGCACCCGCCCCAGGCTCCCCCGATCCGGGCCCTCGCGGCGCGCCGCAAGGGCCCGCAGACGTACCGACAGGTGACGCTGGCGCCCAGGGGCCTGCGGCGGGCGATGCGACCACCTCCACCGCAGGATCCGTCACGGTGAGCAACACGGTCGCGGCGTCCAGCTCCGCGTCTTCCTCCCCCTCGACCGCGGGCAACGCGGCCCCGGCTCGCCGCTGTGTCACGGTCGGACCCTTCAATGACGGACCGCGAGCGGCACGCGCGCTCGAGCTGTTGCAGTCGCGCGGCTTTCATCCTCACGAACGTAGCGACGAGGCGGCGGTTGCGAAGGGATACTGGGTATTCGTCGGTGGTCTGAAGAGCGCTTCCGAGGAGACTCAGGTGCTCAGGCGTCTACAGACGAGCGGTCTCGCGGACGCTCAGGCAATGCCGGACTCGGATCAAGGACGGCGCGTCTCGGTGGGCCTCTTCAGTGAGCGTGCCGGTGCGGAACGCCGCGCGCGTGCCGTGCGCAATCTAGGTCTCGATGCTGAGATCGAGCCGCGCCGCACGGCGGACGCACCGCGCTGGGTTGACGTCGACCTCACGGCGAGCCTGGAGACGCTTCCGACTGAAGCGTTGCTGTCGCTGCAGCGACCGGGCGAGCGGCTCGAGGTCAAGGCGTGTCCGACACTCGACCGACGACTGACGGCGGCCGAGCAGGTAGCTCGGCCTCCCGACGTTTCACGGTAAACTGTATCCACGCCGCCGTAGCTCAGTGGTAGAGCAGCCGCCTTGTAAGCGGCAGGTCGTCTGTTCAATCCAGACCGGCGGCACCGTCAGATCAATCCCTTGAGCCTGTGCACTGTCGCCCCGCGCGACAGGTGCTACCGTTTTGCTACCACTAACCGCGGGAAGTAGGCTCGCAGCCTTCTCGCCGGCGCGATCACAGCTTGAGTGCATCTGGCAGCGTGATCAGGCTGAATAGGCATTCGAGCAAGCCGCGGCAAAGGCCCGACGAGCAGAGGTCCGAATGCTCACAAGGGCGGAGCCTAACCGGGCCGCGCGAGTGATGCCTGGCGCAATCGCACCGAATCTACAAGGAGGCAGAAGTCGATCGGAGATTGGGCGACCTCTGCAGCAGACTTGCGCCGCCTGCTTAGGCGGGGACGGTAAAGAGGCGCATGAACAGAACACACAGCAGTCGCACGGCACGGGTTTCAAGTGCGCACCGCAGCCCGCGCGCTCAGGGTGACAGCAAGCATCCGAAGCGGGCGCGCGCTGTTTGCGGTCGCCATCGCAACTCTCCTCGTGGCGCACGGAAGGGCCGGGCTCGGATTGCACTGGCCTCGGCTAGACGCCGATCTCTACCTGCCAGCACTGATGGAAGGTGTCTTCGGATCCCTCGGCTGGACGGCGCGAACAGTGGGTACGTCGGGTGGCCGTGCCAGGTCGGCTGAGAAGCGCGCGGCGGCGCGCAGAAATGGCAAGGCTGGCGGCGGCAGGCCTCGCAAGGAGCGCCGCGCCTGAGCGGAGTCGTCCGGAGGAGCAGCTCGACCCTGGTAAGGCAGGCGATAGGGGTCCACTCGTTATTGAAGCGCGTACGCCGCGACCACCAATTTACCGACTTGCTCTCCCAAGCGATTTCCGACCTCGGTGGAGTTGCGGAAATGTACGCCCGCGCAGATGCGTGCAGTGGACACTTCCGTAACGAGGTCTCCGAGCCGCGACCACTGTCGAGTCACCCCGGGCGCCGTATTGCTCACCGTGCTCACGGTTGGTAACGCCATCGAGCCCGCATCGGCGCGAATGATCGTTGCGAGTAGCGAGGCATAGACACAGTTGCCGCAAGGATACTCGGGATTCAATGGTGTTGTGGTCAAAGGCGTCCAATCTGCATCCCGCTCGGTCGCGGCGTTGTCGTCACGATCGCCATTGCGGATCGCCGTAATCGGGCGCCAAAAGTTGTAGTGATATTTCGCGTCCTGGACCGCGATTTCTGCATCGTTCATGCCAGCGGTGATCGCTGCATAGAGTCGTGCATTGCGCGTCACATTGCGACCTGCTACGGCGCTGACCGAGCGCGCGACACCGATATAGATGTCAGGTAAGGAGGATGCCCAGAACCGCGCGATTGCCGTCTGCTCCGGGGTACGCGCCGTACTCGACACGGAGCCAAGCGCCTTGATCTCGTTGTAATCACGAGCCCAGAGCGAGCTTTTGAGAGAGGGGGGAGCAGCTGGGCGCAGCTGTGCGGCGCTCTGCATGAACCACGGTTTATGTTGGGCGAACGCCCATCCCTGAGGAATCGTGGTCGGGACATAAACGCCAGGCGCAGTGAGTGGACGATAGGGGTCGATGCTGCCGATGTCAGCGGCGTGCTTGCCCAGAACGTCGGCGGCCGCGCGCTCGCCGATCTGGGCGCCGAGAGATTTCGCCTCGCCGTTGCCGATACTCGCGATGCTGCGCGCGTAGGCAGCCTCGATGCGGTCCTTGAGCGCTGGTGCCTCGTGCAGTAGCACGGCGCGGCTCGCGGCGGCGACTGCCGCGTCTATCGATGCGCCGTTCGCAGGCCCCAGATCGACACGAGCGCGCGGATATTGTGCAGTGATTGAGTCGACAGCCTCGTACACGGCGCTCTGCGCGAGGGCCATCGTGCGTACGGTGTTGGGGCCATCGGTCGCGATTTCTGTGGTCTCGTACGCCCAGTCGGTGACGATGTCGGCGTGTGCCGCGAGCGAGATGGACCAGAACGTCCATATGCAAAGTGTGCACAAAGGCAGTCTCATGGCGACATCTCCGATCTCATATCGAACGAATGGGACTGTCATGCAGGCTCAGGAGCGCGACGGCACCACCTTGGGGATGGCGCTCTCTTTCACGAGCGCACGCCAGCTGGTACGTTCGGCGTCCAGAAACCGCGCGAACGTATCGGGTGTAGTGTCGCCGGCGTTGCCACCCTCATCGACGATCTCTCGCTGGATCTCGGGCGTGCGCAAGATGTCCCGGACGGCCAAGTTTAGTGTCACAATAATGTGCTTAGGCGTGTTCCTGGGTGCGAGCACGCCCGTCCATATCCGCAGCTCATACCGCGGTACCCCCACCTCGGCGAAGGTTGGCACATCGGGAAGGCCTGGGAGCCGTGCCGACGTAGCCACTGCGAGCGGCTTCTGCAGGCCCCGACGAACCGCTGGCAGGGCTCCCTTGCAGGGATCGAACATCAATGAGGCCTGTCCGGCAAGAACCGCTCTTCTCGCCGGACCGGCGCCATCGTACGGCAGGTGGCGCAGGTCGAGCTGGAGCCGGTGCTTGAAGAGCTCGCCGGCCACTTGTTCCGGGCTGCCATTGCCGTTTGAGGCATAGGACAGCGTACCCGGGCTCATTCGGGCCAGCCTGATCAGCTCGCGAGCTGAGGTGACGGGGACCTCCCGAGCTGCCACTAGCAGGATGGGTGAGGACTCAAGCAGGGCTATCGGAGCGAAATCGCGGACCGGGTCAAAAGGAAGTGCTGAGTAGGTGAAAGGGTGGACGGCAAGAGGGCCGACCGAGCCCAGCAGTAATGTGTAGCCGTCCGCCTGTGCGCGTGCGGCGCGTGCCGTTCCCTCGTTTCCGCCATGGCCGGGAACGTTCTCGATCATCACCGACTGATGCAGTCTATCACTCAGCTTGGCGCCAACCAGCCTCGCCCAATGATCGGCGCCGCCACCGGCGGCATAAGGCACGATCAGGTGGATGGGTCGCTCGGGATAGTCAGCCGCTGCTGCGCTGCGTGGGTGTACGCCGGCTAGCGAGGCCAGAAAGCAAGTGCAAACGCTGACCCATATCGTCAGCACACGATTGCGCTCCACCATGACTCCTTTCCCCCTCGCTCGCGAGCCCAGTTTTTTTTCCACTGCCCAGGGCGCCGGATTGTAGCAAATCCGTGGACTGCGCCTTTTCGTTGCGCGGATGCCACGCCAGGGCTCGGCAGCACGAGCGCAGGACGGAGACCCCGCAGATCGGGAGAGCGTCGAACGCGGGCTCAGTAATCTAACTCATGTTCTTTCGGCCACCGGCAGCATCCGTATTTCGACTTAGTGGTTGCCTCGACATGTCTTCCAAAGGGCCCTGATGGGGTGCGCTGGGATGTTAGGACTCCAGCAAGCTATAGAGTTCTTCCTCCTGTGCAAAGTGCAGCGAGAGTATCGCGTGCAGACCGTAGTGCACGCGGCGGAGGTCCCGCAGGTCCTCGGGTCTCGGTCCGTCGGGCTCCAGCTGAGCGACCAGGCGGCCGAAGAGACGCGCCAGTCGATGGATTTTGTGATGCGTCTGGATTAGCGGCCCCGTCGGGTCTTCGTTGTTTTTCGTGCGGTAGCAGCTCCTTCTCGAACATGTCGCGCTCATGCTGGAACCGCGCGCGTGCCTCCGCCGGAGGTAGGCATTCGATCCGGGAGGCGAGCTCGGCGAGTTCCGCAACTTTGGGCGTCAGGAGTCGGTGAGTCGAGGCGAGCCCCTCGGCCAGCATTTACCAGGATGTCGATGACTTCCTGAAGGAGCGCTGGACGAGGACCCTCGAGAGGAGTCTTACAACTGCACGAAGGTGCGAAGATTTACGCAGCAAGGGGAGGTAGATGCCAATGGCTTCGTCAAGTCCCGATTTGCTCATTGGCAATCTTCTGAACAATGCATGTAAGTTTAGCGATGTGGGTGGCCGCATCGAGGTCACAACCGAGCTTATCGCCGCACATGCGCGGAGGTCCTGACTCGTCGGAAGTCTCGGCTTGTGAGGGACCGCACATGGCCGAGGCTGTGTGAAAACATAGCCCCACTACCGGACATCGGCCAGGGACGGCTGTTAAGATGTTTTGACTCGATCCCGCGCAGAAAACGATATGAAACGGTTGATAGCTACGCTCCTGCTGTGTGTGTTCGCCTCCAGTGCAGTTCATGCGGCTCCCGACGCCACCAAACCGAAGGTCCGAGCGATCACAGCTTTCGTGCGGCTCGACCGATCGAGCTACGAACGACAGATCGCCGAGGCGATGAAGGTGCTCAACGCCGCAAAGTCCGAGTTCGCCACGCGTGGGTACGAGACGCAGACCGTGCGGATTGTGATGCAGCCGTTCGCGGAGCTGGTGAAGGGCTTGTCCGATCAGGACGCGCTCGCCTTTCTCCAAGCGCTCGACGAACTCTCGCAAAAGGACGGTTTCGCGCCGGACGTCGGCCCGGCGATGCTGCACGACACCGACGATCCCACCGCGATGCACCTGCTGGCTCGTGCACTCTCAACGCTGCCGCACCTCAACGCGAGCGCTATCATCGCGGACGACGACGGCATTCATTGGAAGACAATCCGCGAGACGGCGAAGCTCGTGCGGTACGTCACGGACCATAGCCTACGCAGCCAGGGCAACTTCCAGTTCACGGCGACCGCTATGCTCAAGCCACTCGGCCCGTTCTATCCGGGCGCGTATCACACCGGTGCCGGCAGGCAGTTCTCGTTGGGATTTGAAGGCGCGAACATCGTGCAGGACGTATTCGGCTTGACGCATGGTGACTTCGACGCATCGGTCATCGAGCTCACGCGTCAGCTGACGATCCACGCGAAGGTCGCCGAAGAAGTGGGTAACGCGGTGGCTGCGTCCAGCGCATGGAGCTTCGCGGGTGTCGATCCCACCCCAGCGCCAATGGGCGACGTGTCTATCGGCGACGCCATCGAGCGCTACACCGGCGCGAAGTTTGGCGCGAATGGCACGATGCCAGCGGCGCTCGCGATTACGTCGGCCGTGAAGGCCGTGAAAGTAAAGCAGATCGGCTATTCGGGCTTGATGCTGCCGGTGATGGAAGACCGGCGGCTCGCGCAGCGTTGGGCAGAGAACACGTATGAGATCGATTCGCTGCTCGCGTATTCCGCCGTGTGCGGGACCGGCCTCGACACCGTGCCACTACCGGGGGACGTTACGGAAGATCGCCTCGCAAGAATCTACAGCGACGTTGCTGCGCTCGCATGGAAGTGGCACAAGCCGCTTTCCGCGCGCCTTCAGCCAGTGAAGGACAAGAAAGCCGGAGACAAGACTGACTTCGAGAGCCCATACCTGTTCAATACGACACTGCATTGACCCGAAAATCGACGCCGCGGCGAGGTAATGATCGCCGCAACGTTGATCCGCACGGCGAGCCGACTGTCCCGTTAAGTGGGAGCGGTCATCGACAATCCGAACGAGTACCTACCTGCCCCGTACACCTTGACCCTGAATAGGGCAGGGAACATAACCTCGACCGATTGGGAATCACGGTTGCTGGCACGAAGCAATGGCCGTCGGCGACGAAACCTATCCTCACGAATATTGGCTTGCTCGTGCTGCCCAGGCCCAGCTCGTCGCAGAGCATCTCCAAAGCCACGAATGTCAATCCGCGATGTATTCGATTGCTGCCTCATATGTGCGAATCGCTGAGGCCATGAGCGCCTTTGAGGCCACGTGCCGGATTACACGAAGTAGCTTAGAGCGCGCTCCCGGGCCCGCTGCTTAAGGTCAGTTACGCGGCAGATAACTGTCACGTGGGGCTGCGGCTATCCTTGACGCATGGCTGCACGGAAGAAGAAGACCAAGGGCAATACCCTGGAGCTCGTGAAGCTCCACATCGACACGCAGACTCGCCTTGCCGACCTGGCCGGGGAGGTCCAGGCACTTCGCCGCGCGGGAAAGATCCGTGAGGCGAAGCGGCTCAAGGCTCACATACGCGAGATCAGAGGCAACCTGCAGGCGCTGGAGCGTCGCGACTCGGTGCGCGCGCATCGCACGACCCGCTCGAGCCGGCCAACAACCTCACATGGCTCGTCGTCCGCAATGCGCTGAATCAGATGATCGAGTTCACCGAGCTCGCGCCGCTTACCGATCTGCGCCGTGTTCTCAACGCAGCTAGAGCTCGCATCGCGGGGGGCTGGATGGCTGAGGAGATCGGTCCGAGCTGCGCGTTCTTCTTCGCTACACGCGAGCGTGAACGGATCCTGGTAACTATCGAGCGTCGTGAGCCGAACGGTCCGCTTGGGCTGGATAAACCCTCAGATACTCAACTCCACAACTGTATGGGCCAGGTGTTCGAAGGCGTCCGGATCCACAGCAACGTCATGGGAGCCGATGCAAACATACGCCACGCCTTGCGCACGGCGCGGCGATGAGCCAGCTCCTGGCGATACTCCGCCTCGAGCTCCTCGGATAAGCGCCATACAGGGCGCGCCGGGAAGCCCGTACCTACACGATCCTTCCTGGAGCCTTGCAAGCAATACCCCCTCGAGCGCCAACTATAGCGCGAGCGGGGCGTCAGAGCATCAGGGGTCTACCGAGTCGCAGCCGTTGGAGGAAGCTATGTTGCCCCGTCTATTGGGATCGGCTACGCGAGTTCTCGAGTTCGGTTAGTCGCCTTTTTTTGTAGCTCGCGAAGCTGCGCGCGCTGCTGCTGTAGCCAAGTCGCACTTCTGGCGAGCTGCGCAATGATGGTGAGTTGTGACAGTAGCGCGATTGACACGCTGGATGCGGCGCGCGCCGAAGGCAGCTCTGGCTCAACCTGCAATCGCAATACGATCTGGAAGTCGCGAGCCGGAAAGTCGGCAAGAGGCTTGAAAGAGCGATTCATCCGATTACCCGGCCGGATCTGTCCGAGCCGCCGCCTGCCTGAGGCGCGGCGTTCCGATGGGCCCCTACGCTTATTCAGAGTCACGGCTGAGTCGCTCGAGATAGCCCGCCCATTTCTCGAGCGCCTCGCGCTTCTCGTCGACGTAGTCGTGAACGTCGTAGGTGGCTTCCATGCGCGCCCGCGCATGGTTGAGCACGCGCTCCGCGATGTCGACTTTGATGGCCAGACGCGCCAGACCGGTGCGCCCCGGGCGGCGTAGGTCATGTGGCGTGAAAGCAGCGACACCATGCTTCTTGGAGCGCTTGAGGCATCGCGCGACGCTGCGTGTGATGTACTTCGGGTCGTCGTAGTCACTCCCGACTCGAAGCGTGGAGCACGCGGTCGCGATCGCGACCGTGGAAGTAGACGCAGGCGTTCGTCGGCATCGTCTCCATCGAGATGTGGCCGCATTTCGGGCCCGTGAGCAGCTGGTGGGATCTCTCGCGCGCTACAGTCGAGGCATGCGCCACAGCACCCGCAAGCGCGCATCCCCCGATCCGCTCGTGCCGGTCGGCGCCGTCAACTGGCTCCTGGTGTCGCAATGCGCTTGGCCAACTGAGTCGGGCCACAATGGTAAGCGAAATGCTGGATTTGCCCCAGAATCGGGGAGTACCAGGAACCGGCGGGCCAAAGGCACCCGCCGTCCCCAACCGCCACTGCAACAGGGATATGACGAGCGGCGGTTACGCGCGGACTCTGCGCGCAGCGAACCTTCGACTTCATAGATGCGCCAACGCTCGAAACGGTCGCATGAGGTGAACCCGGCTATACTGATTGCACACACTTCCCATGGACCGAGTGCGAACTGATGCGCAACAAAATCGCTGGATCCTCGATCACGTTGGCGGTGAGTCTGAGCGCCGCCGCTTGGCTCGCCTTGGCATTGGCTGCGCCCATCTGCCGTGCTGCCGATCTGCCGCCGCCGGTCCCCGATCAGAGCGTCATCGCTCAGCGGGAAGCTCTGCAAAGCGACCGCGCTTCGCCCGTGATCGGCGACCCGCATGGCGATGTGACGATCGTTGAATTCTTCGATTACGCCTGCTCGTACTGCAAGGCGATCCAGCCGCGCCTGGAGGCCGCGCTGCGCAGCGATCCGCACGTACGGCTGATCCTCAAGGAGTTCCCGATCCTCACACCGGAATCAACGATTGCCGCGCGCGCCTCGCTCGCGGCCGCGCGACAGCACAAGTATCGGCAGTTTCACGAAGCTCTCATGGGCTATCGCGGCCCATGGGAGGAGCAAGCAATCTACTCAACCGCCAAGCAGGTGGGTCTCAACGTAGATCGCTTGCGACAAGACATGGCCTCACCCAGCATTGCCAACGAGCTTCTTGCGAATTTCAATCTCGCCCGCGCGCTGCGCATCTTTCAGACGCCCGGTTTCGTGGTCGGTGACCACATTCTCACGGGTCCGTCCGCGCAAATCGATTTCCCTGCGGTAATCGCGCAGGCGCGACGCGAGCGCTCATAGCGGCAGCTCAGTCGTACTCGGTGTACTTGCGGGCGCTGCCGCGGACGGCCTGCGCCGGATAGCGAGTTGCATTCAGCGCGATCTTGTCGTGAGCCGCCGCGATCAGATCGAACCCCAACTTGTCTGCGAGCCGCACCAGATAATTGAGCACGTCGGCCGCTTCGGCGCGGATGCGTGCGAGCTGCTCGGCGCTCGGCTCCTGGCTCTGCGCTTGGCTGAGCCACTGGAACTCGGCCGCGAGCTCACCCGCCTCGGCGACGAGTGCCATCGCGAGATTCTTGGGTGAGTGAAACTGATCCCAGTCGCGCTCGGCGGCGAATTGCCGCAGCGCGGCGGCCAGCTCGCCCAGAGACGAAGAACCCATGCATTCTCTCCGTTGTTCCGCGCTCCATGGTGGGCGACTGCGCCTCTTTCCGCCACAATTCTTCATCGGCTCGCCAGCATCCCATCCCAGCTCGCGCGCGGATGCCGTGGGGAAATGCTCCCAAGGCACCGGCAGGAGCACCACGATGATGCTGGCCAAACTCTCGACGCAAATCCTCACGGCGCGACCGCGCCGACCCTACGCGATGGAGGAGCCCGATCGCAGCTCCTGGACGAGCTGGTGGGAGGTCATCCTCAACCTGCTCGCGCTCCTTGCTCTGCTCGCGGTCGGCGTCGTCTGGTCGTCTGCCATCGGCTGAGTTTTGCTCGGGCCCGTCGCTGCGGCAGCGCACGGGAGATGCTATCTTTCGTGCGGCTCCCGGCCGCTAGTCCCGCACTCCCGGACATCGCTGCATGGCGGCGATCGAGGTCAGGCTCATGCGCAATGTCCACACGCCTCAGCCGCTCTGTGCGGCGTGCTTAGCCTTTGCAGTCCTCATCGGGGCCTCGGTGGCTCGCGCGCAAGCGCCAGCAAGCGCGGACTCCGCCAGTGCGGTTCCGTCCAGCGGTTGTTCCCAGGAGAGCGGACTCAAACTACCGCCTGGCTTTTGCGCGAGCGTCTTCGCCGATGACATCGGCCATGCGCGTCACCTGGTCGTCGCGGCCAACGGTGTCGTCTACGTCAACACGTGGAGCGGGCGCTACTATGGCAACGACACTCCGCATGCGGGAGGCTTCCTCGTCGCCCTGCAGGACACGACTGGCAGTGGCAAGGCGAACGTCAACGAGCGCTTCGGCGACTCCGTCGAGACAGGCGGACATGGGGGTACCGGCATCGCGCTCTACGACGGATCGATCTACGCCGAGACCAACGACAAGATCGTGCGCTATGCGTTGCCACAGGGCTCGGTCGTTCCACAGGACAAGGCGACGGTGATCGTCTCGGGCCTGCCTCTCACGGGCGATCACCCCATGCATCCGTTCGTAATCGACGCGGATGGCTGGATGTACGTCGATGTGGCCTCGGCCACCAATGCCTGTCAGGAGCGCAACCGGATGCTCGAGTCCCCCGGCATCAAGCCCTGCACGGAGCTTCAAACGCGCGCCGGGATCTGGCGCTACCGGGCAAGCAAGACCGAGCAGAAATTCTCGGCCGCGAGGCGTTTCGCCACCGGCATTCGCAACGCCGACGGAATTGCGCTCGACTCGAGCGGGCACGGGCTCTACGCGACCCAGCATGGACGCGACCAACTCGCTCAGAACTGGCCGAAGCTCTACACACCCGAGCAGGGTGCCGTGCTGCCGGCTGAGGAACTGCTGCGCGTGAAGCGCGGTGGCGACTATGGCTGGCCGGAGTGTTACTACGATGCTCAGCAGGAAAAGCTGGTGCTGGCGCCCGAGTACGGGGGCGATGGCGGCAAGAGCACCGGTGTGTGCGCGCAGAAGCTCGCTCCGGTTGCCGCCTTCCAGGCGCACTGGGCTCCGAATGACCTCGCCCTGTATTACGGTCGGAATTTTCCGCAGCACTACCGTAACGGCGCCTTCATCGCCTTTCACGGCTCGTGGAATCGCGCGCCCTACGCGCAGGGCGGCTACAACGTGGCGTTCCAGCCTCTTGCAGGCGGCAAGGCCGCGGGTCGCTGCGAGGTGTTTGCCGATGGCTTCGCCGGAGCACACGAGGATCCGGCGGGGGCGACCCATCGCCCGAGCGGTCTGGCGGTCGCGCCCGATGGCGCGCTCTTCGTCTCGGATGACGTGCATGGTCGAATCTACCGGATCACCTATGTCGGCGAATCCTCTGGCGCGGGCACCGCGAGCGTCAGCTACTGTCCGGACCCGTCGGCCCCCGCCGGCCCAATCGTCGCGATGAGCGCGGGTCCTCCCGAGGGCACGAACGCAAACGCCGGAGCGGTAGCAGCTCTGCCGGTGGCCCCGGGTGCCACGAGCGCGATGGTGGCTGAAGGGCGCCGCATCTATCGTGGCGAGATTGGCGGTGCACCGTGCACCGGCTGCCACGGTGAGAGCGGCGCGGGCTCGGCGCTCGGGCCCGCACTCAACGCGCACCAGTGGTTGTGGAGTGATGGCAGCCTCGCCGGCATCTCAAAGACGATCAGCGAAGGCGTGTCAAAGCCCAAGAACTATCGTGCTCCGATGCCGCCGCTCGGCGGCGCGCAGCTCTCGCAGGAGCAGGTCCAGGCGCTCTCCGCATACGTCTGGGGATTGAGTCACTCCGAGGCTCGCTGAGCGGGCTGAGGTATGGTCCATAGATAGAGCCGGTGATACCACCCCAGCCTATCGAGGGTGTAGCGCGCCGTGTCCGGCTTCCAGTTGCCCATATCGTGGGTGTACGACACGACGCGCGCGCCCGGCGCGAGCTCGCGCAGCAGCCGGGGGCGCAGCACGAGATTCGCCTCCGGCAACAGAAACAGCGTCAGCACCGTGGCCGGCCGGATTTCAGCGTCGAACAGATCCCCATTGACGAAGCGAACTTTGCGCGTGACGCGCGCTTGCGCAGCCTTGCGCCGCGCCTCCTCGATGCGCGCCGCATGGATTTCCACTCCCACCGCGCTCGCACCGAAATCGCGGGCCGCCGCAATCGGTATGCGACCATCACCCGAACCGAGGTCATAGACCACGTCGTTGCGACGCACGCCAGCGAGCTCGAGCATCGCCGTGACGATGTGGCGGGGCGTCGGTTCGAAGTCGGGATACGGCCGCCGGCTGCCGACGCGAGTTGCGTTGACTCGAAATGCGCCCTGCGAGGAGCGGCGGGCATCGCGCATCCGCTGCGGACTCCGCCTACGGCTGACCTTGCCCGCGGGGCAACCGCAGGCCGCAGCGCTGCGCGTGCTGGCTCTGACTGCGCGCGAGCAGCGCCCGAACCTCCTCGTCCGTCGTCTGCGAGAAGTCCTCGTACCACTCGCCGACGCCGTGAAACTCCGCGGGTGTGCTGAGACAGACGACCCGGTCCGCCTCGCGCTCGAGGGCCGCACAAGTATCAACCGGCGCAACGGGAACGGCTACGATGATGGCTCGCGGTTTCAGCATCCGCAGCGCGAGAATGGCGGCACGCATGGAGGCGCCCGTCGCGAGTCCGTCGTCGACGAGAATGACCGTGCGATCGCGTATCGCGGCGCGATGGGCCTGGCCACGGTACTCGCGCTCGCGGCTGGCGAGCACGGCTTGCTCGGCCGAAGCGACTGCTTCGATGGTCGCGGCCGGAATCCGCAAGCTCTGCACGACATCCTCGTTGAGCACACGCACGCCATCCGCGGCGATGGCCCCCATCGCGAGCTCCTCGTGGCCGGGCACGCCGAGCTTTCTGACCAGGAACACGTCGAGCTCGGCGCCGAGCTGCTGCGCGACTTCGTGGGCAACGGGCACGCCACCGCGCGGCAGTCCCAGCACGAGGACCTCCTGGTCACCGGTTTCCGCGGCGACTTTCTGGGCCAGCTGGCGACCGGCGTCGGCGCGGTCGCGGAACCGTGCGGGGGTTTTCACGTTGGCTCTCAAGATGACCGCGGCCATCGAAGCAAGCCCCGCGCCCGGCGCGTCGCAGTGCAGCGGGCGCCGCCGCTCCGGCTCGGGCCGCGGATCGTTCGCGCTACAGTAGCGCGCGCTTGCTCGAAACGACATCCCTGTGCAGGTAACTCCCCATGAGCATGAGAGCTATCGTTCTGGCCGCCGTCGCCGCCTGTGCGTGCGTTTCCCTGGGACGCGCAAGCCCGAGTCCCGATACGAAGACACCCGCACCGAGCGCAAGCGCTCAAAGCTGGGTGCAAAGCCAGCTCTCCGGCTGGCCCGAAGCGAGTCGGGCACTCGCCGCGCAGCTCGTCTCGCATTATGGGCGACCCAGCGAGACCACTGCCGAGCGGCTCACCTGGTATGACAACGCTCCCTGGAGGCGGACGACACTGTACAAAGCGGGTCCCCTGCACAACTTTCCCGCGCCCCACCACGACATCCTCGAGCAGACGGTTGCCTATCGCGTACCACCCGACAAGATCGGTGACCTCGTCGCGTACGATGGCAGCCTGGTCGTCGATCGCACCCGCGGCGAGCTCTCGGTGCACTGTGACAGCGAGCAGGCGAATATCCTCACGCTCAACATCGCGAACGATATCTTGAAGGGCGAGCGATCCGTGGATCAGGCGCTCGGGTACCACGCGCAGGTCATCCGCGGATTGCAGATCGGCGAGCCGGAGACGTATTCCCAGAAGCTGAGGTTCACGCCCACATCGAACGCGGCGGATCCGGGCGAGGAGGCAGAGCTGCTCCGGCATCTCGAGCATTGAGGCGCGCCGGCGCGCTCACACTCGGGGACGGTGCCAAACGAGCGTACGATTGTTGGCCGGCATGGCCCGATCCTCCACGAGCTCGAGGCCGATCGAGCGTGCGAGCTCGTCTACCGCCTCGAAATCCCGAATTCCCATGGCAGAGGAGCGCTGCTTCAGCGTCTGGTCGAACGCGGCGTTGCTATCGCTGGTGAAACGGGCGCCATAGTTGAATGGCCCATACACGGCCAGCTTAGCATCGCTCGTGAGCAGCGAGTCGAGTCCCTCGAACAGCCTCTGCACCTCTCCCCAACTCATGATGTGCAGCGTATTCGCGGAGAAGACGGCGTCGAAACGCGCGCGTGGCCACGGGCCGTTCACATCGAACGCCAAGGGGGGCATAACATTCTGCAAGCTGGCATCATCCAGCCACATGCGAATACCCGCCAGATTCTCGGCAACGTCGGAAGGCTGCCAGCGCAGATGGGGCAAGGCGGCTGCAAAATACACCGCGTGTTGACCCGTGCCACTGCCGATCTCGAGCACCTGCTTGCGATCGGCGAAATGCTCGCGCAGCACCGCGAGAATCGGCTCGCGGTTGCGATCGCAGGCGGGCGCATGGGGCTTGTCGCGCAGCGACATGCGGCGATCATACGCTGAGCTGCCCCGACCATGATCAGCATCCCCTTCTCCGCGAGCATGATCTGGGCGATCGCGGTGCTGGCTACCGGAGCCGTGATTCTGCGGCCCTGGCAGCTGCCCGAGGCGCTTTGGGCCGTCCTGGGAGCGCTGGCGCTCGTGCTCCTGGGGCTCCTGCCCTGGAGTGCCGCGCTCGCGGCCGTCGCGAAGGGCACCGACGTGTATTTGTTTCTCGCCGGCATGATGCTGCTGTCGGATCTGGCTCGCCAGGAAGGTCTGTTCGAGCATGTCGCCGCACTGGCGGTCCGGCGTTCGCAGGGATCCTCCGCACGGCTGTTCGTGCTCGTGTATGCCGTCGGTACGGTTGTCACCGTCTTCATGTCGAACGATGCAACGGCCGTGGTGCTGACTCCGGCGGTGTATGCGGCGAGCCGCGTGGCGCGGGCGGAGCCGCTGCCCCATCTGCTCGCCTGCGCATTCATCGCAAACGCCGCGAGCTTCGTGCTGCCGATCTCCAATCCCGCCAATCTCGTCGTGTTCGGCACCTCCATGCCGCGGCTCCTCGAGTGGATGCAACGCTTCTGGCTCCCCTCCGTTGCGTCGATCCTCGCAACGTTCTGGGTGCTGCGGCTTTGGCACGCGGTGCCGCTCCGCGCGCCCATCGCGAGTGATATCGAGCTGCCGCGACTGCAACGCTCGGGACGGTGGTGTGCGGTCGCACTCGGGACCACCGCGATTCTTCTGCTCTTGGCTTCCGCCCGCGGCGCACCCCTTGGCCTGGTCACCTTCGTGGCGGGCGCACTTGCCGTCATCGCCGTGCACGCACTGCGGCGGCGAGCACCGTGGGGCCTGCTGCGCGAGGTCTCCTGGTCGATATTGCCGCTTGTAGCGGGTCTTTTCGTGCTGGTGGCGGCGCTCGACCGCACCGGTGTCACCTCGGCACTCGGCATGCTGTTGCAGCACAGCGCGCAGCGCTCGATGACAGCAGCCGTCTGGGCTTCCGGGGTGGCTACGGCGCTCGTGTGCAACCTCCTGAATAATTTGCCCGCTGGGTTGATCGCCGGCTCGACCGTGACAGCCACTCACGTGTCCCCGCAGATCACCAGCGCCATCATGATCGGGGTCGATCTGGGGCCGAACCTTTCGGTCACGGGCTCCCTCGCCACAATCCTCTGGCTCATCGCATTGCGCCGTGAGAAACAGCACGTGAGCGGCTGGAGCTTCCTGAAGCTCGGCGCACTCGTGATGCCCGCGGCGCTGCTGCCGGCACTCGCCCTACTTACGCTGAGCAGTTGATCCGCAGAGCCGTCGTGCACCGCGTCAGCGGATGCGGCAGCTTCCTTGCTGATGCGAGCGTGAACTTTTCCGCTGCTCGCGAGTTCTATGACACGGGCGGTCGCGAGGGGGCACTCGTTCACGAGGGAAGTGGTATGACACGTAGGATTGGAACCGTTGCGGTGCTGCTCGCGTCGCTCCTCATCGTCGCCTGCGGCAGCGACAGCTCATCGAAGTCTTCTGCCGGAATGGGGGAGAGCGTCGCGCGCGGCCAGCTGCTGAGCAGCCCGCCCGCCCTTATCGGCTCTTACTCGGGGTCTGACCTGCTCGGGATGCTCTCCGGCAGCACTCTCGGCCAGGAGCTGCTCTCTCTCGTCTATACGCCCACCTGCACCGTGAACGTTTACCACATCGAGTACACCACCGTCGGCGGCAAGGGCGAGGCGACGGATGCCTCCGGCGCGCTCATGGTACCGAGCGGCTCGGATCCTTCCTGCCAGGGGCCGCGACCCATCGTGCTGTACGCGCACGGCACTTCGCCCGACCGCAACTACAACATTGCGGCCATCTCGAGTAATGACGAGGGTTTGATTCTCGCCGCGGTATTCGCCGCCAAGGGTTACGTCGTCGTCGCGCCCAACTACGCGGGCTATGACACCTCGCCGCTGACCTACCACCCGTATCTGGTCGCGGACCAGCAGGCCGACGACATGATCGACGGGCTGAGCGCGGCGCGTAGCGCGTTGCCCGTGTCCGCCGCGATGACCGTCACGGACAATCACAAGCTGTTCATCACCGGTTACTCGCAGGGGGGCTACGTCGCGATGGCCACCCACCGCGCGATGCAGGCGGCGGGCGCGACCGTCACCGCCTCGGGACCGATGTCCGGGCCGTATGCCCTAGCTGCATTCGCCGATGCCGTCTTTCTCGGTGACGTGAATCTGAGCGCCGTCGAGAACTTCGTGCTGCTCGTGAACAGCTACCAGCCCGTATACGGCAATGTGTACAGCGCGCCCAGCGATCTGTTCGCGCCCAACTACGCACCCGGCATCGAGTCGCTGCTGCCGAGCACGATGACGATCAGCTCGCTCTATGCCGAGGGCAAGCTGCCGCAGAATGCGATCTTCAGCAGCACGCCACCAGCGCCCCAGTACGCATCGATTACGCCGTCGACGACGCCGGCCAATCTTGCGCCCGCATTTGCGATGGGCTTCGGCACGGATTATCTGGTGACCAATCCGTATCGGCTCGCCTACATAGAGGACGCGCAGGCGCAACCCGACGGAGGCTTTCCGACGACAACGACGGATGTGCCGGCCGCATCGCCGGGCATCGGCCTGCGCCAGGATTTCAAGGCGAATGACTTGCGTAACTGGTCACCGAGCTCTCCCGTGATCCTGTGCGCCGGCTCGGGCGATCCGTCCGTGTTCTATCTCAACACTCAACTCATGCAGGGCTACTGGGCTGCTCATGCTCCGAGCGTGGCCCCCGTGATCCTGGATATCGACTCGCCGGTCGCAAGCGGTGATCCTTATGCCACTCTCAAGCAGGCCTTTGCGGCAGTGAAGGCGGCAGCCACTCTGACGCAGGGCTCCGCGACGGTCTTGCAGGGCTATCATGCGACGCTCGTGCCGCCGTTCTGCCTGAGCGCGGTCAAGTCATTCTTCGACGGCTACTGAGGGTGCCGGCACAGCTACGCGCGCGTGACTAGCGCGTACGCTCCTCGATCTTGCGGGCGAGTTCGGCGAGCTCTGCGGGATCGAGATCCTCGTTGATCGTGATCTCAGCGGGAGAGTCCCCAGATCCGGGTGGCGATTCCGGGGGCGAGCCCTGCGCTCCTGGCCTGCCCGCAGCCTTCGAGGAGGCCGGGGCGCGCGAGGAGGGCGCCGCGCTACCTCCGGCGGCGTGGGTGCGGAGAGCCTCGCGATCGGGCGCGGGCGCGACGCTCGGTCGCACCCAATCCGTCTTCTGCTCCACCCAGCGCTGGTAACGATCGAAGGTCCACATGCCCTCCTCACCACCTGAGAGGATGACATTGGTGATCTGACTCAGCTGTCCGGCGCGAATCGTGCCTCTCGCGGCCGAGCTCGCCAGGAGCAGTTCACAACGCGGCACGCGCAAGGCGTGCTGGGCGAGCGGCTCGAGGCGCTGGCACACGACACCGACCAGACAATCGGCGAGCTGTGCGCGGATGCTGCCCTGGATCTCTGCGGGGAATGACATGCAGATGCGGCTGAGTGCCTCGCCGCAGCTCGCGGAGTGCATCGTCGCGAGCACCAAATGCCCGGTCTCGGCGGCGTTCAGCGTGAGTCGAATCACCTCCGGCGTGCGCATCTCACCGATCACGAGCACATCGGGATTCTCGCGCAGCGCATCGATGATCGCCTGCTCGAAGCTCGGCGAGTGCGACGGGATCTCACGCTGCCGGATGAACGAGCGCCGGTTGGTGAACAGATATTCGAGCGGGCTCTCGAGCGTGATGATGTTGCGGGCGCGCGCGCCGTTGATCTCCTCGAGAAGGGCCGCGAGCGTCGTCGACTTGCCGCAACCCGTCGGGCCGGAGATCACGGCCAAGCCCGACTGCGCCTCCACGAGCTTGCGCAGGTCCGGATGCAGGTTGCAAGCGCGCAGATCGCTGGTCGCAGGCGTCAACAGGCGCACTGCCAAGGCGATGCCTCGTACGGTGCGAAACAGGCTCACGCGGCACCGTGCGCCGCTCGCGGCGATCGCCACGTCCGCCGAACCACGCGTGAGAAACTGCTTCCAACCTTCAGCGCCCAGCAGCTCCCGCGCCGCATCGCTCACCTGGCCGGCAGAGAGCGTCTCCCCGCCGGAGACGAGCTCGCCGGCCACACGAGCCACGAGCGGCGTGCCGCCCTCCACGTGCAGATCGCTCGCACCCAGCTCACGGCCCCTCTGAATCCATTCCCTGAACGGCACGGCTCACCTCCGCCAACGACTATACTTCAGATCTTTTCCGTGGGGACCGTGCACATGCTCGATCTCGTGATCGATCAGCGCCGTCGGGATATCGGCGGCTTCGAAGTCGGTCGCGTGCTGCCGTTCGCGCGGCGCCGGATGATCGGACCGTTCATCTTCTTTGATCACCTCGGGCCGATGCGCTTGCCGCAGGGCGTAGCGCGAGCGGTCGACGTACGGCCCCACCCGCACATCGGTCTTGCCACGGTCACCTACCTCTTCGACGGGGAGATCATGCATCGTGACAGCGTCGGCTCCGAGCAAGCCATTCTTCCCGGCGAGGTCAACTGGATGGTCGCCGGGCGCGGCATCACGCACTCGGAACGCTTCGAGAAGGCCCGTGCACACGGCGACGATGTGCACGGCATTCAATCATGGGTCGCGCTGCCGCTCGAGTACGAGGAAAGCGCACCGGTATTCACGCACTACGGACGTGCGCAGCTGCCGACGTTCGAGGAGGGCGGCATCTTCATGCGTCTCATCGCAGGCGCGGCGTTCGGAGCCCGCTCATCGGTGATCACCCATTCGCCGCTCTTCTACGTTCATTGGAGGCTGCCCGCCGGCGCAGAGGTGCAGCTGCCCGAGGGATATCCGGAGCGGGCTGCTTATGTCGTATCCGGCGCTGTGGAGGTGGACGCTCACAGCTACGGCCCAGGGCAGATGTTGCTGTTCACACCCCAGCTCGAGGCACGGCTCAGGGCGAGGGAACCCGCCATTGTCATGGGGCTGGGCGGTGAGCCGATTGGCGAGCGCTTTATCGAGTGGAATTTCGTGGCTTCCTCCCGCGCACGCATCGAGCAAGCGAAGGCCGACTGGCGCGCGGGCCGCATGAAGCTTCCCGAGCGGGACGACGTGGAGTTCATACCCCTGCCGCCCGATCCCCCACCCCCCGGGCAGCCCCTTTGAATACAATTGACAATCATTCTCATTTGCACTAACATGCAGACTGCTTACTCGGGTGGTGGGCTGGAATGTACGTTTGCATCTGCAACACGATCACGGATCGCGATATTCGCGAGGCGGTGGATCGCGGTGCCAGCTCCCTGTTCGATGTGCAGTCTCATCTGCCGGTGGCCGGATGCTGCGGCCGCTGCGAGGAAACGGCGCGTCAGGTCGTCGATGAGTGCCTGATCGCCGCCGGCCGGCACGCATCCCGCTGAGCGGGCTTCTGCCTCCCGCGCATACCCTGTGTTGCGCGCCTCAGGTGCTTCATCGATGATCGCCTGACTCGCGATCGAGGGGGAGCCTTGGCCAGTGAAGGGTGATCCGAAGATCCTCAAGCACCTGAACGTCGTTCTGAAGAATGAGCTCACGGCCATCAATCAGTACTTCCTGCATGCCCGCATGTTCGGCAACTGGGGGCTCGAGCGGCTCGAGTCCGTGGAAAAGAAAGAATCGATGGACGAGATGAAGCATGCCGATCGTCTCATCGAGCGCATCCTGTTCCTCGAGGGCCTGCCCAACCTGCAGGATCTGGGCAAGCTGCTCATCGGCGAGAGCGTCCAGGAGTGCCTGGAGTGCGATCTGAAGCTTGAGACGAGCGCGCGCGTCGAGCTCAGGAGCGCCATCACCGATAGCGAGTCGGGCCACGACTTCGTCTCTCGAGAGCTATTCGTGTCCATCCTCGAGTCCGAGGAGGAGCACATCGACTTCCTCGAGACGCAGCTCGATCTCATCAAGCGCATCGGCATCGAGAATTACTGCCAGGAGCAGATCGGCAAGCGCAGCTGACGGGCGCGAGCAGCACCGTGGCGTCCCCCGCATTGTTCCCCGAGCCGCCGCGCTCGGTCGCGGTGCTGAAGCTCTCCGCGCTCGGCGATGTCTGTCAGACGCTGCCGGTCATTCGGACTTTGCAGCATGCATGGCCGCAATCGCGCTTTACCTGGATCATCGGCCGCGCCGAGGCGTCGCTTATCGGCGGCATCGAGGACATCGAGTTCATCGTGTTCGACAAGCGCTCCGGACTCACCGGGCTGCGGAGCCTGCGCAACCGCGTGCGGCGACGCCGCTTCGACCTGCTCATGCACATGCAGTTCGCGCTGCGCGCCAGCCTCGTCGCCGCGCTCGTGCGCGCACCGGTCAAGCTGGGCTTCGACCGCGAGCGCGCCTTGGATCTGCAGTGGTTGTTCACCACGCACCGCATCGCGGCGCGGCCGCGCGAGCACGTCATGGACGGGCTGTTCGGCTTCGCAGAGCGACTCGGCGTCACCACGCGCGAGTACCGCTGGGACATTCCTGTGCCCGACCGTGCGCGCGAGCATGCCGAGCGCCTCATCCCGAGCGGCGTGCGCACCCTGCTTCTGAGTCCGTGCTCGACTCATCAAGCGCGCAACTGGCGGCCGGAGTATTACGCGCAGGTCGCAGACTACGCTGCGGGCAAGCTCGGCTTGCAGGTAATCCTGTGCGGCGGTCGCTCCGCGCTCGAGGCGCGCACGGGAGCCGAGATCTCGGCGCTCATGCGCGAGCCCAGTCGCAATCTCATCGCTCAGGACACGCTCCTCGAGTTCTACGCCACGCTGGCGCGCGCCACGATGCTGCTGACGCCGGACTCGGGACCCGCACACATGGCGACGGCGCTCGGAATTCCGGTCGTCGGTCTCTACGCGGCGACGAATCCGGCGCGCAGCGGGCCATATTTCAGCCGTGAGTGGTGCGTCGACCGCTTCGATATCGCCGCACGCAAGTACCTCGGCAAGGCAGCCGCGCAGCTGCCGTGGCGAACGAAGATCGAGCAGCCCGGCGTCATGGACCTGATTCAGCCCCGCGATGTGATCGAGCGGCTCGCGGCGCTCGCGACGCGGCGATAGTCGCCGCGCGCATTCGCTTGCATAATGCGCGCGGCCGTCGCCATGGGAGCGAGCAGTGACGAGCACGAGCGCAGGCAGCGAACTGCGGAAGAATCTGTATTTCGAGGATCTGCGCCTCGGCGAGCGCTTCACCACGGCAAGCTGCGCGGTGACCGAGCAGCAGATCAAGACGTTCGCGCGGGAGTTCGACCCGCAACCCTTTCATCTCGATGATGCCGCCGGCCGCACCACGCTGTTCGGTGGACTCGTGGCGAGCGGCTGGCATACCGCGGCCCTCACCATGCGCCTCATCATCGAGGCAGGGCCGTGGTTTGCCGGCGGAACGCTCGGCATGGGAGCGGAGATCAAGTGGCGCAAGCCCGTGCGCCCCGGAGACGTGCTGCACGTCGAGAGCGAAGTGATCGAGCTCACCCCGTTGCAGTCGCGCACCGATCGCGGGCGCATCGTGATGTTGAGCGAGACGCGCAACGCGCGCGGCGAGACCGTACAGACCATCGCCTCACAGCTGCTCGTGCCGCGCCGCACGAGTCAATGAGCGCAGGCCGCAGCTCGGCAGCACTCTGCACGATGCGGAGTCCTGAGCTCAACAGCACGCACACTCGCGGCGCCGCGCACGATGAGCACCACAAGCGCGCACTGCCTCACAGAATTCGTTAAGAGTTCGGAATAAGTTAACGCGCATTCCAATCACACCAGGGCAACGGGGGGGAAGTCTCGATGACATCGATCGCGATGGAAATCTGCCCGATGTGCGCCATGTGCCCGCGTATCGCGGGCCGCTGGCTGCTCCAGGTGCGCTGCAACTGCGGTGCTTGCGGCCCGAAGATGAAAACGGAGCACGAGGCGATCGGCCGCTGGAACTCCGTCGTGAGCTATATGCGCGAGCTCAGCCGCGCGGGCGTAGTCGCCGTACACGCCCACGCGCGTCCGCCGCGCGGTATCAAGCGGGTCGTGCGACGGCTTATAGGCCAGTGCGGGCTCGGTCCCGAGCACAACCTTTAGGTCAGAACATGCTTCATTGCATCCGCATTCACTACGTGCGCCGCAGTCATCCCTGCCGGCGGGCCAGCCCATCCGGCAGGGATGCCACGCCGCTCAGCCCTTGTGGTCCGCGTCGTCCTGCCGATTCCGCTCGCGCAGCTTGTCCTTCACACCGCCGATGGTGTTCTGCACGGTGCCGCGCATTTTATCGGCTTGACCCTCGCGCTTAAGCTTCTCGTCTCCGCTCAGTTTGCCGGCAGCTTCCTTGAGCTCGCCGGTCTTTTTCTTCGCCGCGCCCTTGATGCGATCTCGATCCATGGGATCCTCCGTTCAGTTGGCTGTGTATCCCCAGCAGAATGAACGGCTGCTGCCACCGCCGCGTTCCCGTCGTGCAGCGGGGAGACCCGTAGTGAGCTGAACCGTCTGCCTCAGCGCTGCGGCGGCTCGCCGACGGCGGCTGGCGGGAAGCCGAGCGCCGCGCGCAGCTCCTTGCGGGCGGACGACTCCTCGGCGGCGAAGGGTGCGCAAGCGAAGAGCATGGCCGCGAGCGCCGTGCCTGCCAGACGTCCTGCCTGCACATCGCTCGGGTAGTGCACCCCACCCAGGATGCGGTTATGCGCGTAGTCATCAGCGCGGGCGAGGATCTGTGCACGGCGCTCGGGCAGCATGTCCGCGAGCACCAGAGCGGCTGCATACGCCCACGTTGAATGACCGCTCGGGTAGGAGGCCGAGGAGGGCAGCGGCACGACCGGCGCGAGCCGATGCTCCACCTTGAAAGGCCGAGGGCGCTCGAAACGATCCTTGGCGGCACTCATCACCGCCGCCTCATCTCGCGTGACATCGCCAAAGAGCATGACGGTGAGCGGAAGGTTTGCGGGACTGAATGCCTGGGGACTGCCGAGCGCATCGGCAAAGCGAAAGATGCTGAGCTCGGCATCCTGTCGAGCACGCTGCGCAGCGCCCGGTGTGCGCTCGGCCTGCAGCTCCAGCATCTCGTCGAGCTCCCTGCGCTCTTGTGGCGAGTCAGCCGCCGGCGGCGGCGGCAACAGCCGTGTCAGATCGAACTTGCGCCCATTCACGCAATGGGCCGCATCTTCACCCGCGACCGAGGCGCTCGAGCTCGGGGGCGCGGCCGGCACGGGCGCACGCGGGGGCGTGCCGGAGAGACAGCCGCACAGGCTGAGCGCAATCAGTGAAAGGAACGCGAGCCGCGCGCTCGCTCGCGCGCTCAGTTGGCGCGCGCGCTGCTGTAAGCTTCCATCATGAGCCCGGTGCCGCCACGCGAGACGTGCGCGACCACCGCCGTCCGTCGGTGAAGCTTGGTCACTGTGCCGAGATTGATCGCGAAGGCGAGCTCCACGTGCTGACCCTTGCGCAGCCCGAGGTTGGTCGTCTCTATGAAGACGCCGGTCGCGCTGAGATTCACCGCCTTGCAAAGCTTTCTCTTGCCGCCCGTCGTGATGTACACGGTCGTGCGTGCGCGATGGCGAGTGTGCAGGCGGCGTTCCAACTGAGTTGACTCGTCGGTTTTTTGTATCTGCGAGGATACCGCAGGAACTTGCTTCTCATTATGCCTACGTGCGCCGAGGCGCAAGTCGGGGAGTATACTTAATTTGGCGCTTGTCAGCGCCCCCACCATTTCCGTAAGTGCCGCTCGGGCGGGGCATAATGAAGATGTTACAGCACTCGTGATCATCGACGGACGATTGGAGAATGTCGCATCATCGCGGCTCCGGCCAGCCTGGTGCGGGAGCGCTCATGGGCCTGATCATTGCATTGGTCATCATCGTGGTGGTGGCCCTGTTCTTCGCCGCTTCCTACAACCGCCTAGTGGTGGCGCGCAACGCGTTCAAGAACGCCTTTGCCCAGATCGATGTACAGCTGACGCGCCGCTACGATCTCATTCCGAATCTGGTTGAGACCGCGAAGGGTTATCTGAAGCACGAGCGCGAGACGCTCGAAGCGGTGATCCAGGCGCGCAACGTGGCCTACGCGGGTCTCAAGACGGCCGCCTCCAACCCGGGAAACGCAGCGGCCGTGCAGCAGCTCTCCGGAGCCGACGCGCAGCTCGGGGGAGCACTCGGCCGCTTGCTCGCGGTGGCGGAGTCCTACCCCGATCTCAAAGCCAACCAGACGATGATGCAGCTGTCCGAGGAGCTCACTTCCACCGAGAACAAGGTCGCCTTTGCGCGCCAGGCGTACAACGATGCGGTCATGAGCTACAACAATCGGCGCGAGATCTTTCCAAGCAGCCTCATCGCCGGCATGTTCGCTTTTCAGCCCGCGCAGCCGCTCGAGATTGCCAAGCCCGAGGCGCGCGAGGCGCCGAAGGTGAGCTTCACGTGAGCGGCCGCGCGAGCCGCGCCACCCGCTGAAGACATCGCGCGCACCGCAGGCTCGCGCACGCAGTGGTGGACTTCTACGCCTATCAGGCCGACGCACGCCGGCGCACGCGCCGGCTGATCGTCGGCTTCGTGCTCGCGCTCGCGGCTGTCGTCGTGGCGCTCGATCTGGTGCTGTTCGCGCTGCTGAGCGTGCGCGAGTTCGCTCGGCCCGCGCCGCTCGCTTATGCCGAGCTGCATCCGGGCGTCGCGTTATCCTTCTCCCTGCTCGTGCTCGGCGTCATCGGTCTGGCGAGCCTCTACAAGTCACTCGAGCTGCGCGGCGGCGGAGCGGTCGTCGCGCGCTCGCTCGGCGGGGTTCGGGTCGAGCGCACGGCGGCGGACTTGCGGCACAAGCGCCTGCTGAACGTGGTCGAGGAGATGGCGATCGCATCGGGCGTGCCGATGCCCGAAGTCTACGTGCTCGAGCAGGAGCCGGCGATCAACGCATTTGCCGCGGGCCACACGCCCGCCAACGCCGCCATCACAGTGACGCAGGGCGCTCTCGATCGCCTCGAGCGGGACGAGCTCGAGGGAGTCATCGGGCACGAGTTCAGTCACATCTTGAATGGCGACATGCGGCTGAATCTGCAGCTGATGGGCTGGTTGTTCGGGCTGCTGGTGGTCGCGCTCATCGGCCGCATGATCCTCGCCTTCGGTCCTCGCGGACGTGACCGCCGCGATGCCGGGGGCGTCGTCGTGGTGGCGCTCGCCATGATGGCGCTCGGCTACGTGGGGCTGCTGGCTGGCCGCATTCTGCAGGCGGCGGTCAGCCGCCAGCGCGAGCGCCTCGCGGATGCCTCTTCCGTGCAGTTCACGCGCAACCCGCTGGGCCTCAAGGGAGCGCTGCTCAAGATCGCGGCCCTCACCGAGGGCTCCCACCTGCGCACGACGGATGCCGAGCAGGTGGCACACATGCTGTTCGCGCCGGGGATGGCGCGGGTGTTCGCGACGCATCCGCCGCTGCTCAAACGCATTCGGGCCCTCGACCCGCATTTTGATCCGCATGAAGAGCTCCACCGGGCAGTCGCGGCGAGCCGCCCCGTCCTCGCTCCGCCGCAACCCGAGGACGAGCGGCTGGAGGCGGGTACGCCGGAGCCGCAATCCGCTGCTCGGCCGCTCTCTGCGGTTGAGTCTCCCGTCGGTGCCGGCGCGCTCGCTGCGCTTCGCACCTCGGTGCCCGCAGCGCCGGAGCGTATTGCCTCCCAGGTGGGGCAGCCGCAGACCGTCCACGTCGAGCACGCACGCGAGCTGCGCCTATCGCTCCCGGAGAGTCTGCAATCCTATGCAGCCGTCCCGGCCAAGGCGCGCTCGTTCGTGCTGGGTCTGCTCCTCAGCCGCGATCCCGTGGTGCGCTCGGCGCAGACGCAGGTGCTCTCCTCGACCCTCACGCCGCTCGAGCTGGGTGCCGTGCAGAGCACTGCTGCGATCGCGGGCGATCTGGCTCCGCAGCTGCGCCTCCCGGCTCTGCTGCAGCTCTTTCCGGCGTTACGGCGCGGCTCACCCGCCGAGCGGCAGATGCTCGCCCGCCTCGCGTCGGATCTGATCCACGCCGATGCACACATCGATGTGTTCGAGTTCTGTCTGGCGAAGCTCCTCGAGAGCCTGCTCGAGGATGTGATGCAGGCGCGGGCGCCACACGGGAGCGTTTCGCTCGATAAGGCGGCCCCGCAAGTGCAGGTCCTGCTTGCGACGATGGCAAGCGTGGGCACCAGTGACGAGGCCCAGGCGCGCAGCGCCTATCAAGCCGGCATGCGAGCGGTGCTACCCACTGCGGGACCTGCCTTCGTCGCCTATTCGGACTGGGCGCAGCGTCTTGATGCGGCCTTACCGGTGCTCGAGGCACTGGATGCCCGGGCGAAGCAGGCGCTCATCGCAGGTCTCGTGCGAACGATCGGCAGCGATGGCGTGCTCGAGGTCGCAGAGGCGGAGCTGCTGCGCACGGTGTGCGCGCTATTGCACTGCCCGCTACCGCCGCTGCTGCCGCCCGCAGCGCCAGTGTGAGCGATGCCGATCAGTCCGGCGCGAGAAACGAGGAGAGCTGCGCGCCGAAGGCCTCGAGATCGACCAGGAACGAATCGTGGCCTTCGAGGCAATCGAGCGGGGCGAAGCGCGTCTCCACACCCGCCCCCGCGAGGGCGGTGGCGAGCGCGCGTTGCTCATCGATCGTGAAGAGGATGTCCGACTGCACCCCGATGACGAGCGCGCGTTGCAGCCCCGAGCGCGCGAAGGTGTCTGTTACCGAGGAACCGTGAGCCGCCAGATCGAAGCGGTCCATGGCGCGAGAGATATAAAGATAGCAGGCCGGATCGAACGCGCGAACGAAGCGCCGCGCGTGCAACTCGAGGTAGCTCTGAATCGCGAATTCCGGTCCGAAGGGGTCGTCGTCGCGCAGCTCGGGCGCCGCGGGCTGGCGTGCGAAGCGCAAGCGCCACTCGGCCGCGGAGCGATAGGTCATCATGCCGAGCTTGCGAGCGATGCGCATGCCGGTCGCTGGAGGCCGCTCCTCGGTGTAGTAGCCATCCCGCCAGTCAGGGTCGCGCAGGATCGCTTCGCGCTGAATCGAGCGCAGCGCAATGGCGAACGGCGTGGCGGCCGCCGTGCCGGAGATGCACGCAAGGCTGCGCGCAGCCCCCGGAAACATCGCAGCGAACGCGAGCACCACCATGCCGCCCAGGGACGGCCCGATGAGCGTGTGGGCGCGCTCGATGCCAAGCGAGCGCAGCACCTCGAAGCCGGCGCGTGCTATGTCTTCGATCGACAGGTCGGGAAAGCTCACCCGATAGGGCGCGCCGGTCCTCGGATCGACCGAGGCAGGACCGGTGCTGCCGAAGCAACTGCCCAGCGAATTGACGCAGATGACGAACAGCCGGTCGGTGTCAATCGGGCGCCCGGGACCGATCATCCCTTCCCACCAGCCGGGAGTGGGGTCGGCAGCCGAAGAGGCGGCATGCGCCGAGGGCGACAGACCCGTGAAGATCAGCACGGCGTTGTCGCGGCTCGCGTTGAGCTCTCCCCAAGTCTCGAATGCCATGCGTGCCTGCTGCAGCACGCCGCCGCGCCACATCGGGAAGGGGTCCGGTAACAGCGCGTAGCGCCTGGCGTCCGTGCTTGCCCTGGAGCCCGAGCCGCTCGTCTCCCGGCGATCGGGTCTGTTAAGGCTCCGGGTCGCCACCTTCGGCGATACCTTCGAAGAGCACCGTCGATAGATAGCGCTCTCCGGTGTCGGGCAGCATGGCGAGAATCACGGAGCCTTGCGGAGCCTCATCCGCGACCTTGCGCGCTGCGGCGAACGTGCCTCCCGAGGAGATGCCACAGAAGATGCCCTCGTTGCGCGCGAGCGCGCGCGAAGCCTCGACCGCTTCGGCATCGGTGACCGTGAGCAGACGATGCGGAACCTCGCGGTTGAGCACTGCCGGCAGCAGGTCCGGCGTCCAGCCTTGGATCTTGTGAGGTGCCCAGGGCTTGCCCGACAGCATCGCGGCGCCCTGAGGCTCCACGGCGACGATCTTCACTTCGGGACGTGCAAGACGGATCATCTCGCCCGCGCCCGTGAGCGTCCCGCCGGTTCCCCAGCCGGTGACGAAGAAGTCGAGGCGCCGGCCGACGAAGTCGCTGAGGATCTCGGGTCCCGTGGTGTTGCGGTGATACGCCGGGTTGGCGGGATTCTCGAACTGTCGTGCGAGAAACCAGCCATGCTTCTTGGCGAGCTCCGCGGCTTTGCGGATCATGCCCGTGCCGCGCTCCGCGGCAGGCGTCAGGATGACCTTCGCGCCGAGCATCCGCATGATCTTGCGGCGCTCGATCGAGAAGGTCTCCGACATGGTGGCGACGAACGGATAGCCCTTCGCCGCGCACACCATCGCGAGCGCAATGCCGGTATTTCCGGAGGTCGCCTCGACGACCGTCTGCCCGGGCTTGAGCTCGCCGCGTTGCTCGGCGTCCTCGATGATCGCAATCGCGAGTCGGTCCTTCACGGAGGCGAGAGGATTGAAGAATTCGCACTTCACGTACATCGTGACGTTCTTCGGCGCCAATCGATTGATACGGACGATCGGAGTCCGTCCGATCGTGCCGAGGATGCTGTCGTAGATCATGGAGGGACGCCTCTCGGTAGGGACCAAGCGCACGAGTATGCTCGACCGCGATTCAATCGCCAAACCCACGATTATTCCGGGAGGTTAGTGGCTTATGCCTGCGCGATTGCACAAGCTCCTGGCCGCGAGCGGTCACGGCTCACGACGCTCGATCGAGCGCTGGATCCGTGCCGGGCGTGTCACCCGCAACGGGCACACGGCGCAGCTCGGGGAAGCCGCGGAGCCGGGTGACGATGTCCGGCTCGATGGCCGCAAGCTGCAGCTCGACGCGGTGCAACCGGCCGCTCAGGTGCTTCTCTATCACAAGCCCCTGGGCGAGGTGACCACCCGGCACGATCCCGATGGCAGGCCCACGGTCTTCAACCATTTGCCCCCGCCCAAGCAGGGCCGCTGGGTCGTCGTCGGACGCCTCGATGTGGGTACCACGGGCCTGCTCATCTTCACGACCGACGGCGCGCTCGCGCATCGGCTCATGCATCCCTCCTCCGAGGTGCCGCGCGAATATGTGGTACGCGTCCGGGGGCACCCCACGCGCGAGATGCTCGCGGCCCTGACCACCGGGGTCGAGCTTGAGGACGGACGCGCGCGTTTTGATGTTCTCGAGCCGCTCACCGAGCGAGCGGAGCCGCAGGCCCACAGCTACCGCTGGTACCGGGTGAGTCTGCGCGAAGGACGCAACCGCGAAGTGCGCCGTCTGTGGATGGCGGTGGGCTGCGAGGTGAGCCGCCTGCAGCGCACGCGCTACGGGCCCGTCGAGCTGCCCGCGGATCTCGCGCCGGGCGCCTGGCGCTACGCGCGCCCCGCGGAGCTCGCCGCGCTGGGAGCAGCGGGATCGCCCGCTCGCAAGCGGGTGGATCGCGGTGCCGGTGCTACCATGCGCGGCCATGGTGCAAGCGACGACGCTCTGGCACGGCGCGAAGGTGGCGACGTGCGATCCCGCCATGCGACGGCTGAGCGCGGCCGCCATCGTCACACGGGGCGAGCGCATCGCGTGGGTCGGCGCTGAGGAGGCTCTGCCCGCGAGCTTGCGCTCCGAGATCATGCACTCCCACGATCTGTGCGGGGCATGGGTCACTCCCGCGCTCATCGACTGTCACACGCATCTGGTGTTTGCAGGCACGCGCGCCGCCGAATACGGCGATCGGCTGCGGGGTGTCACCTACGAGGCGATCGCGCGCCGCGGCGGTGGCATTCTCACGACCGTGCATGCCGTGCGCGCGGCGAGCGAGCAACAGCTCTTCGATGAGAGCGCGCCGCGCCTTGCGGCATTGCTCGCAGAAGGCGTCACCACGGTGGAGGTCAAATCGGGGTACGGCCTCACGCGTGAGGATGAGGCGAAGATGCTGCGAGTCGCGCGGCGGCTAGCAGCACAGTTTCCGGTGCGCATTCGCACCACCTTCCTCGCCGCTCACGCGCTGCCGCCCGAGTACGCGGGCCGCCCCGATGAGTACATCGAGCTCGTCGCCCGGCAGTGGCTCCCCGAGCTGCACGCGGCCGGCCTCATCGACGCGGTCGATGTGTACTGTGACAGCATCGCCTTCACGGGGGCGCAGGCCGAGAGAGTGCTGAGCGCCGCGGCGGCGCTGCAACTCCCGGTGAAGGTGCACGCCGAGCAGCTGGCGAACATCGGCGCGAGCCGTCTCGCGGCGCGCTGCGGTGCGCTTTCCGCCGACCACCTCGAGCATGCCGGCGCCGCCGAGGCCGAGGCGTTGGCCCGTGCGGGTACGGTCGCCGTGCTGCTACCGGTCGCTTTCTATTGTCTCTCCGCCAAGCAACTGCCTCCGATCGCCGAGCTGCGCACCGCGGGCACGGCCATCGCGCTTGCGAGCGACTGCAACCCGGGCTCTGCTCCCGGCGCGTCGCTGTTGCTCGCTCTGAACATGGGAATGCGGCTCTTCGGCCTCACGCCGGAGGAGGCGCTCGCCGGTGTCACGCGTCATGCGGCGCGCGCACTCGGATTGCAGGACGATCTCGGACAGGTCGCACCCGGCTATCTCGCCGAGCTCGCCGTCTGGGACATCGAGACGCCGGAGGAGCTCGGCTACTGGATCGGCTATAACCGCTGCCGAGCGGTGATTCGCGGCGGTGCGCTGCGAGCGGCTGCGGCTCTGTCCGGGCCTTGGACGAGGCCTAGCAAATAGCGCGCCAGCCAGATTGACACCCCTGCGGGCCGAAATCACAATACGCGGCTCGTTTTCGCGGAGGGGTACCCAAGCGGTCAACGGGAGCAGACTGTAAATCTGCCGGCTTACGCCTTCGTAGGTTCGAATCCTACCCCCTCCACCGGAAGGATGGGGGCAAGTGCTCGAGTGGACACACGGCCCCAGCGCCATCAGCGGGTGTAGTTCAATGGTAGAACCTCAGCCTTCCAAGCTGATGACGTGGGTTCGATTCCCATCACCCGCTCCAGCGCGGCAGCGGGCAGTACGCCCACGTAGCTCAGTTGGTAGAGCACGTCCTTGGTAAGGACGAGGTCACCGGTTCAATCCCGGTCGTGGGCTCCAGCAGACGAGTCGCCGGATCGGGGATTTGCGTAGAGGTTAGCTGCAATGTCCAAAGAGAAATTTGAGCGCACCAAGCCGCACGTGAACGTGGGGACGATTGGGCACGTGGATCACGGTAAGACGACTTTGACGGCGGCGCTGACGAAGGTGATGGCCGAGACGCACGGTGGGACGTA
>Ga0335085_10001535_pt1 | contig 47933 bp, 50 predicted proteins | sample Lox_Sample_45_FD_206712 | JGI IMG/M metagenome (GOLD analysis project Ga0335085, IMG submission 206712) | Soil microbial communities from Loxahatchee National Wildlife Refuge, Florida, United States - Lox_Sample_4.5 | ecosystem: Environmental > Terrestrial > Soil > Wetlands | place: USA...
ACATCGACGAGAGCGAGGTGCTTACGCCCGCGGACCTGCAGCACCACGTGGACAAGTGGACGTTCACGGTCCCGTTCGTCTGCGGCTGCACGAACCTGGGCGAGGCGCTGCGCCGGATCTCCGAGGGTGCGGCCATGATCCGCACGAAGGGCGAGGCCGGCACGGGCGACATCGTCAACGCGGTCACGCACATGCGCTCGGTGTTCGGGGCGATCCGCAGGCTCGGGTCGCTGCGCGAGGAGGAGCTGTACTCGGAGGCCAAGGAGCTCCGCGCCCCGCTCGAGCTCGTGAAGTGGGTCGCCGAGCACGGACGCCTGCCGGTCGTGACGTTCACTGCAGGCGGGATCGCGACCCCCGCCGACGCGGCGCTCTGCATGCAGCTCGGCGCGGACGGGGTCTTCGTCGGCTCCGGCATCTTCAAGTCCGGCGACCCATCGACCCGTGCGAAGGCGATCGTCGAGGCGACCACGCACTTCCGCGACCCGGAGATCCTCGGCCGCGTCTCGCGCGGCCTCGGCGACGCGATGGTCGGGCTCTCCGCCGCCGCCCTCTCCCCGGACGAGCTGCTCGAGACGCGCGGCTGGTAGCCGCGGGCGCATGAGCGACGCGCCCAGGATCGGGATTCTCGCGGTGCAGGGGAACGTGCGCGAGCACACGACGATGCTGCGGCGGCTGGGCGCGACGCCGGTCGAGGTCCGCAAACCGGAGCAGCTCGAGGAGCTCGACGGCCTCGTGATCCCCGGGGGCGAGTCGACCGCCATCATGCGGCTCGTCAGGCTCTACGGACTCGAGGAGGCGATCCGCCGCTTCGAGCGCCCGCTCTTGGGCACGTGCGCCGGGATGATCCTGCTCGACCGGCGCCACCTCGGCCTCCTCGACCTCGAGGTCGACCGCAACGCCTACGGGCGCCAGGTCGCGAGCTTCGAGGCCGACCTCCAGCTCGAGGGCGACGAGCGGCCCCTGCGCGGCGTGTTCATCCGTGCCCCGCGCGTCGCCGAGGCCGGGCCCGACGTCGAGGTGCTCGCGGAGCTGGACGGCGAGCCGGTGCTGCTGCGCCAGGGCCGGATGATGGTCGCGTCCTTCCATCCCGAGCTGACCGACGACACGCGCGTCCACGAGCGCTTCCTCGACCTGGTGCGAGAGGAGATGCATGTCGGGGCATAGCAAGTGGAGCTCGATCAAGCACAAGAAAGGCGCGGCCGACGCCAAGCGCGGCCAGCTCTTCTCGAAGCTCTCGCGCGCGCTGATCGTGGCCGCGCGGGAGGGCGGGCCTGACCCGGCTTCCAACCTGGCGCTCGCGAACGCGATCGAGAAAGCGCGCTCGTACTCGATGCCGAAGGAGAACATCGAGCGCGCGATCGCGCGCGGCTCCGGGGCGGACGCGGACGCGGAGAGCTTCGAGCAGGTCGTCTACGAGGGCTACGGGCCGAACGGCGTGGCCGTGCTCGTCGAGGCGCTGACCGACAACCGCAACCGCACGGCGGCCGACGTGCGGGCCGCGTTCGCCAAGCACGAGGGCAACCTCGGCGGCTCGGGCGCGGTCGCGTGGCTGTTCGAGCGGCGAGGGGTGATCTTCGTCGAGGCGGAAGGGGTGGACGAGGACGAGCTCACGCTCGCTGCCGCCGACGGCGGCGCCGAGGACGTCGAGCGCGACGGCTCGAGCTTCCGGGTGACCGCGGCCCCCGAGGACCTGTCCATGGTGCGGGAGGCGATCGAGGAGGCTGGGATCGCGACCGAGTCCTCCGAGCTGACGATGGTGCCGAAGACGACGATCAGCCTCGACGACGAGACGGCCGCGAAGATGACGCTTCGCCTGATCGACGCGCTCGAGGAGAACGACGACGTCCAGGAGGTCTACGCGAACTTCGACATCCCGGAGCGCGTGATGGAGGCGGTCGCCTAGCTCAGCGGATCTGGTACGGGGCGCAGCTGCGCGCGTGGTTGCCCGCCCGGTCCCAGGCCTTCACGCAGAAGACGTAACGCCCCGGGCGCAGCGAGTTCGGGAGCGGTCGAGCGCTCGCGAGGCTGAGCGGCTTGGCCCAGACCGACCGGACGAACGGGAACGACCGGGCGAGCACCGTGTAGCCGCCGCGCCAGAGCAGCGTGGTCCTGAAGCGCACCTCTCCGCGGTCGTCGGCCGCCCGGACGGCGAACCGCGCACGCTTTCCGCGGCGGGCGTTCCCGCTCAGCGCGCGGACCCTCGGCTTGACCCTGTCGGGGATCTTGACCGTGAACGAGCTGACGTCGCTGTACGTGTCGCCGAACTTCACGCGCCAGTAGAACGTCTGCGGCCCGTAGACGCGCGAAGGGGTGAACGACGTCCAGCAGTTGTAGCTCCGCACCGGGCAGGTGTGGATTTCGGTGCCGACGATCTGCCCGGTGCTGAAGTCCGGATCGGTCGAGAGCTGCCAGGAGAGCGCCACGGTGGTGCCCTTCTTCGGTGCGTCCGGCCAGCTCACGATCCAGCGATACGTGATGTTGGTGTTCGGCTCCAGCGTGACCACCGACGCATCGGCGGGCGTGAGGAGCTCCACCGACTGCGCAGCCGCAGCCGAGCCGGCCGTTCCCAGGGCGAGCGCGACGCACGCCGTGGCCGACGTGGCGAGGCGGAGAAGGCGGCTGGGCGGCATCGGGGCTCCTCTGGGCGGACGAGCGGTAACCGTTCATCGGCGAAACGGCGCCATCCGGCGACACTCGGGTGAGGGCATTGCAGTGAAGGAGGAACGTCCGGTCCGGTGCTTAAGGTGGCGCCGTGAAGGTCCTCGGCATCGATCCGGGTACTGCAGCGTGCGGTTACGGCATCGTCAACGACGACGACGGCCGCCTCAGGGCCGTCGACCACGGGTGGTGGCAGACGCCTGCGCGGGAGCGCCTCGAGCTGCGCCTGAAGACGATCTTCGACGGAGTCACCGGGTTGCTCGAGGAGCACGAGCCGGAAGCCGTCGTGCTCGAGGAGTCCTTCGTCGGCGTCGACGCCCGCACCGCGCTCTCCGTCGGCCAGGCCCGGGGCGCCGTGCTCGTCGCTGCCGCGTCGTTCGGCGCCGAGTGCGCTGAGTACGCGCCCGCCCGCGTGAAGCAGGCCGTCTGCGGCTATGGCCGAGCCGAGAAGGCACAGGTGCAGCGGATGGTCGCCGCGATCCTCGGCCTGCGCTCTCCGCCCACGCCGCACCATGCCGCCGACGCCCTGGCGGTCGCGATCTGCCACGCGCTCGCGCCGCCTCTGCTCAGGGCGGCGGGATGATCGCGCGCCTGCGCGGCACGCCGGTCGCGCGCGCGGGCGAGCGGCTGGTGCTCGACGTCGGTGGCGTCGGCTACGCGCTCGCGGTCACGCCGACGGCGTCGCGGCTCGCCGAGCGCGGGGAGGAGGTGACGCTCGAGACGTACCTGCACGTGCGCGAGGACGCGCTGCAGCTCTACGGGTTCGCCGAGCCGGCCGAGCGGGAGCTGTTCGAGCACCTGCTCGCGGTCTCGGGAGTCGGGCCGAAGGTCGCCCTCGCCATCGTCTCGGGGTCGCCGCCGGCCGAGCTACGCCGCGCGATCGCGCTCGACGACACGGCCCGCTTCGAGGCGATTCCAGGAATCGGCAAGAAGACCGCGCAGCGCGTCGTGCTCGAGCTCAAGGAGAAGCTGGGCTCGGCCGTCGCGGCACCCGAGTCGGGCCACCTCGGCGCCCGCGACGCGCTCGTCGAGCTCGGGTTCTCGGCGGTCGAGGCGGAGCGCGCGCTCGCGCGCATCGATCCCGGCCTTCCGGTCGAGGAGCAGGTGCGCCAGGCCCTGCGGGAGGCTGCGTGAGACGACCCTTGCGGCGTCTCCTCCAGGCCGGACGGGCTTTGCGCGTGCGGCCGTCTGAGTTGACCGGTCGACACCGAGATCGTCAGGAGGTCCGGCTGTGACGGAGACCCAATTCTTGGCGCCCGCAGCCGTGGCCGACGAGGACGAGCTCGACCGCTCCCTCCGTCCGCGCCGGCTCGACGAGTTCGTCGGCCAGGAACGCGTCAAGGAGCAGCTCTCGATCTCGCTGGAGGCGACGCGCACCCGCGCCGAGGCTCTCGACCACGTTCTCCTGATCGGCCCGCCCGGCCTCGGCAAGACGAGCCTCGCCTACATCGTCCGGGAGGAGCTCGGCGTCGGGCTGCGCTCGGCGGCGGGGCCCGCGCTCGAGCGCAAGGGCGACGTCGCCGCGATCCTGACCGCGCTCGGCGAGCGCGACGTCCTCTTCATCGACGAGATCCATCGCTTGAGCCGCGCAGTCGAGGAGATCCTCTATCCGGCGCTCGAGGACTTCCGGCTCGACATCGTGGTCGGCCAGGGGCCGGCCGCCCGCACGCTGACGCTCGACTTGCCGCCGTTCACGTTGATCGGCGCGACGACCCGGACGGGGCTGCTGACGAGCCCGCTGCGCGACCGCTTCGGGATGACGTTCCGGCTCGAGCACTACGAGCCCCCGGAGCTGGCGCGGATCGTCCGCCGCTCGGCGCGGATCCTCGAGGTCGAGATCGAGGATGAGGCCGCAGACGAGATCGCCCGCCGCGCACGCGGCACGCCGCGGATCGCGAACCGCATCCTGCGGCGGGTCCGCGACGTCGCGGAGGTCCGTCACCAGGGCGTGATCACAACCGCGGTCTCCCAGGAGGCTCTCGAGCTGCTCGAGGTCGACGAGTGCGGGCTGGAGCGGACCGACCGGGTGCTCCTCCGAACGGTGGTCGAGAAGTTCGAGGGCGGCCCAGTCGGTCTCTCGACGCTCGCGGTGGCGCTCGGCGAGGAGCCCGACACGATCGAGGACGTCTACGAGCCCTACCTGCTCCAGCTCGGGTTCCTCCAGAGGACGCCGCGCGGGCGCGTCGTCACGCGTCTCGGCCGCGAACACGTCGGCGCGGCCGCTGCGCCCGACGACAGCCTCTTCTGATGTCCGAGCTCTGGCTCCCCGGTGTGTCCGGCCCGCAGGACGCCTTCGTCTCGCGCGTCCTCCAGCGCGTCCAGGCGTTCGCCGAGCAGTACGGAAGCCAGCCACGCGTGGACGTCGACCTTCGCGACGGAGCGACCGTCACCGTGCGCGCGATCTCGCCCGAGCCAGGGTTCGGGTTCGTCACCCTCACGCCTCACGCCGACGCCGAGGACGCCGTCGAGGAGTGGATCGTCCCGGTTGGAGCCTTCGGGCGCATCACGCTCAGTCTCGCCGAGGAGCACGAGCCCTTCGGCTTCTCGCTGCCGGAGTGAGCCTGGGAGGGGCTGCGCGAACCGCTCCTCCCGAACGCTCAGCGTCGCCTCAGCTCGAGGCTTTCTCCGCGTAGCCGGCCAGCACGGTCTGCCAGCCCTGGCTGTATCCATGCCGGACCTCGGCGGCCTGCTCGCCGAGCTGCTCCCACCCGCGGTGCTCGAGGTCGACGCGGGTCCTGCCGTCCTCGTTGGTGAACGTGACCTCGATCTCGGTCCGCGGGCGGCCCTGGTCTCGGCTTGGGTTCCACGCGAGCACGAACCGGTGCGGCGGCTCGAACGCGACGACCTGCGCCCACTCGAGCTCCTCGCCCTTCGTCGTGCGCTCGTAGACGCGACCGCCCGGACCGTCGAAGACGACCGTCTCGGGCGAGGAGCCCGTTTCCTCCATTTCGATTGAGTGGGTTGCGAGCGGCCACCACGTATGGATCTTGTCGGTAAAGGTCTCGAACGCGTGCTCGACCGTGCAGTCGACCGACACCGTTCGGTGGATCGCCTCCGTGCCTGCTGCCTGCGTGCTCATCCGTTCCTCCTCTCGCGTTCGGCCTCCGCCTTGAAGCTCGCGAGGGCCTGGGTCCAGAAGTCGTCGAAGTAGTCGCGCAGCTCGCCGAGCGCGTCGGGATCGACGCGATACAGCCGGCGCGTGCCGTTGCGCCGCTCTCGGACGAGGCCAGCCTCCTTCAACACGCGCAAGTGCTGCGAGACGGCGGGGCGGCTCACGGGAAGCTCGTCCGCGATCTCCCCGACCGGAAGAGCTCCTTCGCGAAGCCGCTCGAAGATCGCCCGCCGCGTCGGGTCACCAAGCGCATCCATAGCGTTACGGTAAGCCATGACTTACGTAAGTGTACGCTTACCGTAAGCGAGAAGTCAAGCCCGTCGAAACTGGAGCTCGTGCCAGGAGGGCGTGGGCGCGAGCTCGAGCAACGCGCGCTCGCCGCCCGGCTCGAGATAGGAGAACTCGGAGCTGCCGTCGTCCCAGCTGATGTCGAGCCGCCCGTCCTTGACGCGGTGGTCGAGCCAGGCGCCGCGGAAGACGAGCTTCCGCAGCCAGTAGACGAGCGACTCGCCGTCGACCAGCGACAGCCGCTCCCAATGGCGCACGAGGTACCGCCCGAGGTCGCTGCGCGGCTCCTCGATCATCCCGTCCGCAGTCAGCTCGACGAGGTCATCGGTCTCCTCCCCGTCGAGCTCGTTGTCGTCAACGAGGCCGAGCTTGTATGCGGCGGCGGAGACCCGCTGGGCGAAGTCGGCGGCGTTGAAGCTGAAGCGGAGACGGAGGAACTCGACGACGATGTCATCGCCGGACGAGTAGTTCTCGACGTCCACGAATCAGAGGATAGCCCCCTGAGTAGACTGGCTCGGTGAGCTCGCGGGCGGTGCTGCTCTCCGGTGTGGCGACTGCCGCGCTCGTGCTGCTGGCCGTCTGGCTCTTCGATCTCTCGCTCGATCGGGCGGCGGTGTTAGCGCCGGTCATCGTGGTGGTGGCCGGGGCTGCGGCAGGACTCGTCGTGCTGTGGACGCGTGTCGGGTGGGAGGCGATCCGCGGCCGCCAGCACCGCTGGCTGATCGTCGCGGGGGCGCTCGGCGTGATCGCGCTCCTCGTCGTCCTCTCCGCTCTCGGCCTCAGGCTTCCCCGCGAGTAGCGACGCGCCTCACCGTCCGGCGGCCTCCGTACCGTGGGCTGCCCATGTCGGACCGTCAGTGGACGTTGCGCGGCCCCGCGCCGCACGAGCAGGTGGACGCGCTAGCGCGCGAGCTCGGCCTCGCGACGACCACGGCCGCCGTGCTGGTGCGCCGCGGGTACGGCGACCCCGACAGCGCCCGCGTCTTCCTCGATGCGAAGCTGCCGGAGCACGATCCGTTCCTGCTCGGCGACATGACCGAGGCCTGCGAGGCGATCCGAGGCGCGGTCGCTGTGGGCAAGCGCATCTGCGTCCACGGCGACTACGACGCGGACGGGATCTGCGCGACGGCACTCGCGGTGCTCGTCCTGCGCGAGCTGGGCGTGGACGTCGCCTGGCACCTCCCGAGCCGCTTCGAGGAGGGCTACGGCGTCCATCAAGACACGCTCACGCGCCTCGCGGAGGAAGGCTGCGGACTCGTCCTGACCGTGGACTGCGGAGTGACTGCGGTCGAGGAGGTCGCGCACGCACGCGAGCTGGGGCTCGACGTCGTCGTGACCGACCACCACCGGCCCGGGGAGGAGCTGCCCTCTTGCCCCGTGGTCGGCCCGTACCGCGGCGGCTACCCCTTCCGCGAGCTGTGCGGGACCGGCGTGGTGTGGAAGCTCGGCCAAGCGCTGCTCGGGGCGGACTCCGAGGCCCTGGCCCGCCACCTCGACCTGGTCGCGGTCGCGACGGTGGCCGACGTCGTCCCGCTCGTGGACGAGAACCGCGGGCTCGCGGTCGCAGGGCTGCGCGCACTCGCGCGGACCCAGAAGCCCGGGCTGCGGGAGCTCATGCGCTCGGCCCGCGTCGATCCGGCCACGGTGGACGCCGGCGCGATCGGGTTCCGGCTCGCGCCTCGCCTCAACGCCGCCGGCAGGCTCTGCCGGCCGGAGGCCGCGCTCGAGCTCCTCCTCACGGAGGAGAAGGACGCCGCGGTCGGGCTCGCGTCGCAGCTCGAGGACCTGAACCGCGACCGCCAGGCTGTCGAGGAGCGGATCCTGCGTGAGGCGATCGAGGCGATCGAGAGCTGGCCGGAGGCCCGCAGGCGGCGCCGCGCGTACGTCGTCTCCGGCGAGGGCTGGCACGAGGGTGTGATCGGGATCGTCGCATCGCGGCTCGTGGAGCGCTATCACCGGCCGGTCGTCCTGATCGCCGGGGCCGACGGCGACTGGAAGGGCTCGGGCCGCTCGATCGCGTCGTTCGATCTCCACGACGGGCTGCAGGCGTGCGCCGGCCACCTCGAGCGCTGGGGCGGCCATGCCGCTGCGGCGGGCCTCTCGATCCGCCCGGAGGAGATCGAGCCGTTCGCAGAGGCCTTCGCCGTCGTCGCGGACGCGGAGCTGGGCGACGACGACCTCAGATCGATGACGACGGTGGACGCGCTCGTCCACGGCGGCGACCTGACGCTGGATCTCTGCACGGAGCTCGCGCGGCTCGCGCCGTTCGGGCTCGGCAACCCCGGGGTGACGCTTCTCCTCGCCGGCTGCGAGATCGCGGACCTCGGCGCGGTCGGTGAGGGCAAGCACCTCAAGTTCCGCGTCCGCGAGGACGGGCGCGACTCCGGCAGCGCGATCGCGTTCCGCTTCGGCGGCCAGCTCGACCGCCTGCGCCGGGTCGGGCACTACGACCTCGCGTTCCGGCTGGAGGAGAACCGTTGGAACGGGACCGTCGCGCCGCAGCTGAACGTGCGCCAGGTCTACGACGCGGACGAGCGGTACCTCGAGCGCCGCGACTGGCTCAAGGCCGAGTGGCGTAAGGAGCCCGCTGCTCGCGATCCCGAGGCAGCGGCGATCTTCGCCGAGCTGGCCCTCGGCGAGGGGGGCGGGAAACGGCACCTGCTCGAGTCGGACCGGTTTCTGGCGCTTCTCGCCGCGCCGGAACTCGCGCGTGCTGCCTGACGGCGTAGCATGTGTGCGAGATGCTGCAGCGGCTCAAGAGGCTCGTCGGCCGGCTCCGGCCGCACCCTCCAGAGAGCTTCGATCCGAACGCGCCTCCCAAGAGGCCCCTCAGCGAGGGGGACGCCTTCGCCGCCGGCAGTCGGGCCCAGTACGGGAACGTTCCGTCGAACTACGTGAAGGAGTACGACGAAGGCCGGCCGAAGCACTGACGGCTAGCGTCGGACGGGATGCTCCAGCTCCTCAGGAGGTTTAGAGAGTGGCTCCGCCGCGGAGGGATCGACCGCGGCGAGCCGCTTCCGAACAAGGGGCTGACCGTTCGGGAGCAGGGAGCCCAGCCGAACTACCCTGTCGAGGGCTACGACGAAGGCCGGCCGAAGCACTGACGGCTAGCCGCGCTGCGTGCCCAGCGCGGCCCGGTGCACCCGACGCGGTTGCCAGGAGCGCCTCGAGCGCGCGGTGTCGTCGAGCGCGACCAGCACGCGCGCGAGCCTTGCGGCCTTCCGTTCCTGCCTGCGTTTGCGCATGGACAGGCGCATTTCGCCCCGCGCCGGCTTGCTCCTCCCACGAGCCGTGCCAAGGAAGGCCGGGAGTACACTTTTTGTATGACGGTTCTCGAGGCAGGTGAACGACACCAGGAGCTGATCGACGAGCTCATCTCGGATGTCGCCGCCTATGACGAGGACGTCGACAGGGACCTCCTGCAGCGCGCGTTCCACTTCGCCGCGGTCAAGCACGCGGGGCAGCAGCGCCGCTCGGGCGAGGACTTCATCAACCACCCGTGGGGCGCCGCGAAGATCTGCGCTGAGCTCCGGCTCGACGAGCAGACGATCGCGGCCGCGCTCCTGCACGACGTCGTCGAGGACACCGACACCGACATCAAGGAGGTCAGGGACGAGTTCGGCGACGAGATCGCGCGGCTCGTCGAGGGCGTCACCAAGCTGACGCGGATCCAGTTCCAGAGCCGCGAGCAGGCGGAGGCGGAGAACTACCGCAAGATGATCGCGGCGATGGCGCAGGACGTGCGCGTGATCCTGATCAAGCTCGCCGACCGCCTCCACAACATGCGCACGATCGAGTACCTCGGCAAGCAGAAGCAGATCCAGAAGGCGAAGGAGACGCTCGAGGTCTACGCGCCGCTCGCACACAGGCTCGGGATCAACAAGCTCAAGTGGGAGCTTGAGGACCTCGCGTTCATGACGCTCCACCCGCGCAAGTACGAGGAGATCAAGGCGATGGTCAGCGAGCGCCGGCCCGACCGCGAGGAGCACGTACGCGAGGCGGCGATGGTGCTGAAGGCCGAGCTCGAGAAGGTGGACATCCCGGCGGACATCTCCGGGCGCGCTAAGCACTTCTACTCGATCTACGACAAGATGACCAAGAAGGGCCGCGAGTTCAACGAGATCTACGACCTCACGGCCATGCGCGTGATCGTCGAGCGCGACGGCGACGAGGGCACGCGCGACTGCTACGGCGCGCTCGGCCTGATCCACTCGCTCTGGAAGCCGATGCCCGGCCGCTTCAAGGACTACGTCGCGATGCCGAAGCTGAACGGCTACCGCGCGCTGCACACGACCGTGATCGGCCCGGAAGGAAGGCCGCTCGAGATCCAGGTCCGCACGCGCGAGATGCACGAGACCGCCGAGCTCGGCGTCGCTGCGCACTGGCGCTTCGACAAGACGGGGCGCAAGGTCGCAGACGACGAGTGGCTGGCCTGGGTCAAGCAGCTGATGGACTGGCAGGAAGAGGAGGCCGACCCGCGCGAGTTCATGAAGGCGGTGCGCGGCGACCTCTTCGACGACGAGGTCTACGTGTTCACGCCGAAGGGCGAGATGAAGGTGCTGCCCGCCGGCTCGACCCCGATCGACTTCGCGTACGCGGTCCACACCGACGTCGGCCACCGGACCGTCGGGGCGAAGATCAACGGCCGCATCGTCCCGCTCCACTACCGGCTCAAGAACGGCGACTTCGTGGAGATCCTGACCACGAAGACCGGGCGCGGGCCCTCGCGCGACTGGATCTCGCTGGCCGCCTCCTCGCGCGCGCGGAACAAGATCCGCCAGTGGTTCTCGCGCGAGACGCGCGAGGAGACCGAGCAGAAGGGGCGCGACGCGCTCGAGGCGGCGCTGAAGAAGCAGAACCTGCCGTACAAGAAGCTCCAGGGCTCGTCGGTGCTGGCGCAGGTGATCCGGGAGACCGGCTTCAAGAAGGCCGAGGACTTCTACCTCGCGCTCGGCTCGGGCAAGCTCCAGGCCGGCCAGATCGTCAACAAGGTGATCCAGCGCCTGAAGACGGAGGAGGTCGCCGAGGAGGAGACCGTCCCGCTCAAAGCGCCGAAGGCGCGCCATGCGGTCTCGAGCGACAACGTCGGGATCAACGTGCGCGGGGTCGCGGATGTGCTCGTCCGGCTCGCCAAGTGCTGCACGCCGGTTCCCGGCGACAAGATCGTCGGCTACGTCTCGCTCGGGAAGGGGATCACGATCCACCGCGAGGACTGCTCGAACGTGAAGGCGCTCCGTCGCAACCCCGAGCGCTTCACGCCCGTCTCCTGGGACGGCGGCGCCACACGGAGCTTCCGCGTCCAGATCGCGGTCGACTCCTGGGATCGCCCGCGGCTCCTGGAGGACGTCGCCCGGACCTTCGCCGAGCACGGCTCGAACATCGTCGAGTACGGCGGCCACGTCGAGGACCAGCTGGCAAAGAACTGGTACGTCGCGGAGGTCGGCGACGTGAAGTCGCTGCGCAGCCTCCTGACCGCTCTGCGCAACCTCGACGCGGTCTTCGACGCCTACCGGGTCACGCCCAGCTAGGGCGTCCGGGGAATCCCCCGACCGGGGGATCATCCCTCGAACGAGCGGGGTACCTCGAACGAGGGATAGCGCGTCCGGCCGTCCTGACTACAACGAGAGGTAGGGGAGGGGGCTTCACCAAGAGCTGCGGCGCCCGCTCGTTTCGAGGACGGCGGGCGGGCCGCCGCGGCACTTCTCTACGGAATCGAGAAGACGCGCAGAGGCGCGGCGCCGACGGTGTCGCGCGGGACGAGCGCCCAGAAGCGACCCTGGACGACCGGGTCGACGGCGACGGTGCGGCCGTCAGCGACCACGACCACCGAGCGGGCCGGCCCGGTCACGCGTCCGCTCACCTGGATGAGGGCCCCCGAACGGTCGATGGGATCGAGGTCGCCCACCGGCCGACCTCCCTTGAACGGGTGGCCGAGCAGGCGGCGGTCGGGCCCGATCGCGAAGAGCGCCGAGGGCCGCTCGTCGGAGCCGAAGATCGAGACCTGCCGTCTGAGCGCGGCTTCACGCCGCTTCGCGAGCTCCGGCGCCGGCACGACGAGTCGGCGGCCGTGGTCCTTCGCGACCGAGACCTGAAGCTCCACATGCGTCGGATGCAGCAGGTTCTGACCTTCGACCGGCCACGGCATCGTCACGCCAAGCGCCGCCGCGATCGTCGGCAGCACGTCGGCCGACCGGGTCGCCCGGCGCACGATCCGCCCTCGCCGCTCGCCGGGTAGCTTCATGAACAACGGGACGTAGGAGATGTCCTGGAGATTGGCCGCCGAGGCCGGCCTGCGCTTCTCGCCGGCCCGGAAGCTGAGCCCCTCGTCGGCGGTCACGACCAGAAGCGAGCGGTCGTAGAGGCCGGTCGACCGCAGCCGCGCTATCAGGTGGCCGAGCAGCCGGTCCGCGTAGCCGAGCTGGAGCAGGTGGCGCTGCCAATACTGGTCGACAGCGGCCTGATTGTCGTTCCAGACCTCGGCCGCGCTCCAGCCGGGCGCCGGGCGAATGGAGTAGCGCTCGCCCGAGGGCAGGAAGCGCCAGGGGCTATGTGGGAGCAGGAAGTGGAGGTACCAGAGTGTCGGCCTCCTGGTCGGTCGGATCGTTGGCAGGAAGCGCGCGAAGCGCCGGGCCGGGTCGTTCGCCCCGCCGCCGTTGCGCCAGAAGTCCTGCCACCCGTTCGAGACGGACGGGATTCCAGTCGTGAGGTCGGTCGGAAGCAGTTGGTGCAGGTAGACGACGCTCGTGTCGGCGAACAGGGAGCCGAGCTGCCCGCCGAACGACCCGCTCGACTCGTGGCAGAGCTTCGGCGGACAGAGGTGTGTCTCCGTCTCGAACACGTGCATCTCGGCTTGACGGCCGAAGAGCGTGAACAGGTTGTGCGGGTGATCGTGGTAGACGGGCAGCTCGCTCGGCCGTGGGAAGCGGCCCGTGAGGAGCGACGGAACGCCGTGCAGCGTCCCTTCCGAGACGACGCTCTCGTTTGCGAACCATGTCGAGCTCCGCTGGAGGGCGGCGAAGTGGGGGTAGCGAACCGAGTCGACGAGGCCATGCCGGTCGAGCAGCGAGTTCACCGGCAGCTCGTCGAAGACGACCATGACCAGCGGCGCGTCCGGGCGCTCGTTTGCTGCCGAGGCCGTCCCGGTTCCCGTGAGTGTCAGCTGTGAGGCGTCCGAGTGGAAGAGGAAGAGGACGACGAAGAGCAGGGGCACGGGGGCCAGCACCGTGAGCAGGAGGCGGGCCGCCTCGAGGCGGAAGTAGAGGACTGCGGCTCCGACCCCGATTGCCCCGGCGATCGCGACCAGGAGCCAGCCCGACGCGCCCCAGCTCCGGATCGCCTCGAGCGTGAGCAACCCGACGAGCGCCGCGACCAGCAGGGCGTGCAACCCGGCCCGCGCGCGGCGGGGGGTCAAGGCCTCCAGTCCGAGGAGCAACGCCGGCGGACCGAACGCGAGCAGCAGCGCGAAGAGGATGACGTCCGTGCCCGACGACCCGCGTGCGGCGAAGAACTCGCCGTTCTGGCCGAGCAGGTCGAACACCGGCTCTGCCACCGCGAACGACCACAGCACTAGGAGGTGGAGACCCGCGATCCGCAGCCTCGGCGCCCCGAGCCTCATCGGGCTTGGCGGCCGGCGAGGCGATACGGGGAGATCAACTCTGCGACGTGCTCGAGGAAGGCGCGGTCGACAGCTCCGAAAGCCCCGGGACGGTCCGAGTCGATGTCGATCTCGCCGACCACGCGGCCCTCGTGGGCGATCGGGACGACGATCTCGGATCGCGTCGACGGGAAGCACGCGAGGTAGCGCGGGTCGGCGTTGACGTCGTCCACGATCTCGGTCTCGCCGCTCGCGGCCGCGGCGCCGCAGATCCCCTGCCCCACGGGGATGCGCACGTGCTCGGTCGCCTGGGGGCCCTTCCACGGCCCGAGCACGAGGTCGCTTCCCTCGACGAGGTAGATCCCGAGCCACGAGTAGTCCTCGAAACGCTCATGCAACAGGTCGACGACGCGCTGGAGGACGTCTCCGTCGCGGCCGGCAATGGCCTCGATCTCAATGAGCGCCGCCTCGCGCTCATCCATCGAGATCGTCCCTCTCGAAGGCGCGGATCGTCTCCCGGTACCAGTCGGGCACCGGGCAGGCCCTGCGCTCCTCCAGGTCGACCATCACCAACGTCTGCTGCGCCGTGACCATCAGGACGTCGTCCTCCACGCGGTAGGCGGCGCACTCGCAGGTGACGCTCGTCCGGCCGATCCGCGAGATGCGGAAGAAGACCTCGATCAGGTCGTCGAAGCGGGCCGGCGCGAAGTACTCGATCGTGTTCGCGCGCATGACGAACTCCTGCTCCCGGGAGTCGGTGTCGAGCATCCCGAGGTGGCGGTGGTACTCGACCCGCGCGCTGTCGAAGTAGGGGAGGTAGCGACCGTAGTAGACGATCCCCTGCGCGTCGGTCTCCGAGAAGCCAACGCGAGTGAGCGCCGAGTACTTGAACGGCGGCCTGCGCTCGGTGACCCGCCCCAGCTCGAGCTCCGTCACCCGGTGCCTCCGCGGATCACGGCGAGGGCCTCGTCGCGCTTGCGCTCCATCAGCTTCTCCGAGCGCGCCTCGAGGTTCAGGCGCAGGAGCGGCTCCGTGTTCGAGGGCCGCACGTTCATGTGCCAGTCCTCCGCGTCGACCGAGACGCCGTCGAGGTGCCCGACCGTTCCCTCCCGGCTGAAGCGGTCCTCCAGCTCCTCGAGCGTACGGGCGACGTCGTCGACCGGTGTGTTGAGCTCGCCCGTGAGGAAGTAGCGCTCGCGGAACGGAGCCAGGATCTCCGAGAGCTCGAGGCCCTTGTGCGAGATCAGCTCGAGCATCAGTAGGAACGGGATCACGCCCGAGTCCGCCTGCGTGAAGTCGCGGAAGTAGTAGTGGCCGGAGACCTCGCCGCCGAAGGCCGCGTCCTCCTCGCGCATCCGGTGCTTGATGAACGCGTGGCCGACTCGGTTCATGAGCGGGATCCCGCCTGCGCGCTCGATCGTCTCCGGCACGGCCCAGCTGGCGCGGACGTCGTAGATGATCTTCGCGCCGGGCTCCTTCTCGAGCACGGCTTCCGCGAGCAGCGCCGTGACGAAGTCGCCGGGGACGAACTCGCCGGTGTCGTCGACGAAGAAGCAGCGGTCGGCGTCGCCGTCGAACGCGGCGCCGAGCGCGGCCTTCGACTCGAGGGTCTTCGCGACGATGAACTCCCGGTTCTCGGGCAGGAGGGGATTGGGCTCGTGGTTCGGAAAGGTCCCGTCGGGCTCGAAGAAGAACCGCTCTCCCTCGATCGGAAGCTGCGCGAGGACCGGCGGGAGCATCACGCCGCCCATTCCGTTCGCGGCGTCGATCACCACGTGGAGCGGGGATATCTGGGCCACGTCCACGAACGACAGGACGCGCTCGACGTACCGCGGCCAGATGTCGTAGGTCCGGACGTGTCCCGGGGACTGGCCCCCTGACACGGCCGGAAGAGACAGGGCGCGGTCGCGGATCTCCAGCAGCCCGGAGTCGCCGCCGACCGGGAGCGCACCGCTGCGGACGATCTTCAGGCCGGTGTAGTCCTTCGGGTTGTGCGAGGCCGTTACGGCGATCCCGCCGTCGAGCTCGAGCTCGCCAACGGCGAGATACACCATCTCCGTCCCGACGAGGCCGAGCTCGAGGACCTCCGCGCCCGCGTCGCTCGCCCCGCGGATCAGCGCCTCCGCCATCGCGGGCGACGAAACGCGCATGTCGTGCCCGACCGCGAGCCGCCTGGGCTCGAACTGCTCTACGAACGCCCTCCCGATCGCGTTCGCGCCCTCCTCGTCGAGCTGGGACGGATAGAGCCCTCGCACGTCGTAAGCCTTGAAAACAGCGGGATCGAGCACGTCGGGATGCTACTTGCGGGGGAAGCCAGGAGGGCCTGCGGTCGTTCTAGACTGGTGTACGTGGAACGGAAGCTGGCCACGGTCCTGTTCGTGGACCTCGTGGACTCGACCGCCCTCGTGACGGGCACGGATCCGGAGGTCGTGCGCCGCCGTGTCCAGACGTTCTTCGACCGTGTGTCGCATTGCGTGATCACCCACGGCGGAATCGTGGAGAAGTTCGCCGGCGACGCGGTGATGGCCGCGTTCGGGATCCCGCAGGCCCACGAGGACGACGCCGAGCGCGCGGTTCGCGCGGGGCTCGCGATCCTCGAGGCGGTGGACGAGCTCGAGCTCGTGGCGCGGGTCGGGATCGAGTCGGGCGAGGTCGTCGCCGACGACGGCGAGGCCACGTTCGCGACCGGAGAGGCGGTCACGCTCGCCGCGAGGCTGGAGCAGGCCGCCGAGCCGGGCCAGCTCCTACTCGGCCCTGGCGCGCACCGGCTGACCCTCGGTCGGATCGAGGTCGAGGACGTCGGCCCGGTCCAGGTGAAGGGGATCCCGGAGCCGGTCTGGGCCTGGCGCGCGGTCGGGACGAACGGCCACGGCGGCCGCCAGCGCTCTGTGCAGGCGCCGCTCGTCGGCCGCGAAGCCGAGCTCGACCTGCTCGGGAACACCTACGAGCGCGCGGTGAGGGACCGGCGCGCCCACCTGTTCACGATCTACGGCGAGCCGGGCGTCGGCAAGAGCAGGCTCGCGCGCGAATTCACGGAGTCGCTCGAGGGCGCGACCGTCCTCTCGGGCCGCAGCCTCCCGTACGGCGAGGGCGTCACCTACTGGCCGCTCGCCGAGATGGTCAAGTGCGCGGCGGGGATCGCCGACGACGACCCGCTCGAGGTCGCGATCGAGAAGCTGCGCGCGTTCTGCGAGGACGAGGCGGTCGCCGACCTGCTCGGGCTCGCCTCGGGCGTGCTCGAGGCGGTGCTGGCCATGCGAGGGCAGCAGGAGATCGCGTGGGCCGCGCGCGAGTGGGCTCAGCGGCTCGCCGAGGAGCAGCCGCTCGTGCTCGTCTTCGAGGACATCCACTGGGCGGAGGAGCCGCTGCTCGAGCTGATCGAGCACCTCGCAACCTGGGTGCGGGAGGCGCCGCTCCTGCTCGTCTCGCTCGCGCGGCCCGAGCTGCTCGACATCCGCCCGGGCTGGGGCGGCGGCCGCGTGCGCGCGACCGCGATCGAGCTCGAGGCGCTGCCGCGGGAGGAGAGCGAGGAGCTCGTGGAGGCGCTGCTCGACGGCGCCGAGCTGTCCGAGCGCGCGCGCCGGGAGCTGCTCGACAAGACCGAGGGAAACCCGCTCTACGTCGAGGAGACGATGCGGATGCTCGCCGAGGAGGGCGTCGAGTCGGTCGACCGCATCCCGGACACGCTGCAGGCGCTGATCGCCGCGCGCATCGACCGGCTTCCGGCCCAGGCCAAGACGGCGCTACAACGGGCCGCCGTGATCGGCCGCGTGTTCTGGAGGGCCGCGGTGGAACGCCTCTCGCCCGACTTCGATTCGGTCGAGGAGCCGCTCGACGACCTGCTCCTGCGCGACTTCATCCTCGACGAGCCGCGGTCTTCTATTCGCGGCGAGCCCGCATACCGCTTCAAGCACGTCCTGATCCGCGAGGTGGCGCACTCGATGCTCTCGAAGTCTGCGCGAGCCGAGCTGCACGCCGCATTCGCCACCTGGCTCAAGGAGCGCACGGGCGACGAGCTGCTGGAGATCCGCGCGTTCCACCTCGATCGCGCTGCGGCGCTGACCGCGGAGCTCAACGGCTCGGCGCCGGTCGAGCTCGAGCGCGAGGCTGCCGAGGCGCTCGCCGAGGCCGGCCTGCGGGCGTTCGCGCGCGAGGCGAACCGGACCGCGCGGCAGCTGTTCGTCCGTTCGGTCGAGCTCGAGCCGACGCTCAGGCGGCGCTATCTCGCGGCGAGCGCGGCCCACAAGCTGAGCGACCTTCCCGCGGTCTCCCGCGAGCTCGAGCAGGTGCTCGAGGCCGCCGTCGAGGAGGGCGACGCCTGGACAGAAGGGCGCGCGCTCGTGATGCTCGCCGAGACCGCCGTTCTCAGGAACGCAGACGTCGAGCATGCGGAGGAGCTGATCGAGGAGGCGCTGGAGGTGCTCGAGCCCGAAGACCTCGTGGGCCGCTTCCAGGCGCTCGAGGTGCAGTCGACGATCGCCTGGGCGCGCGGCGACCTGAGCAAGCAGGAGACCGTGGTGCGCGAGTCGCTCGAGCTCGCGCGCAAGGCAGGTCGCAAGGACTTCGAGAGCCACGCGGCGGACACGCTCGCGAGCGTCTACATCGCACGGCTCGAGCTCGACCGGGCCGCTCCGCTGATCGAGCAGGCGCTCCTGCTCGCCGAGGAGAGCGGCAGCGCCGAGGCGAGAGGGCAGGCTCTGCGCTATGCCGGGCAGCTCTACCTCCAGCAGCGCGACCTGGACGCGGCCGAGGCCGCGCTCGAGGCAGCGCGCGAGTACCTCGCCGAGGCCGGAGCCGCGTGGTCGGTCGGCCGCACGCTGATGTACGCGGGCTGGGTCGCGAGGCACAAGGGCGACCTTGCCCGTGCCGAGCGCCTGCTCCGCGAGTCGATCCGGGTGCTCGCGCCGCTCGAGGACCGCGTGTCGCTGTGCGAGAGCCAGCGAACGCTCGCCGAAGTGCTCGTCGACGAGGGCCGCGTGGACGAGGCGGAGCGGTACGCGCTCGCAGCCCGGGAGACCGTCGGTGCCCAGGATGTGACCTCGCTCTCGACGACGACGATGGCCCTCGGCGTCGTCCGCGCCGCGCAGGGCCGGGACGACGAGGCCGAGGAGCTTCTGCGTGAGGCCTACCGCATCGCCGGTGCGACCGAGTTCCGCCGCCACCACGTCGAGGCGCTCGAGGAGCTGGCCCGCTTCCTCCGCGATCGCGGCCGCGACGACGAGGCCGCAGAGCTCGAGGCGCGGCTCCCGGAGCTGTTCCCGGCCGCAGCCCTCGGCGAGGCCGAGGCTACGGCCGGCGCGCTGTAGAGAGGGCGGCCAGGACCGCCTGGTCCGATGCCTCGTCGGGCGACTCGGAGATCACCGTCGCGGGGCGCTTGAAGCGCCTCAGCGCCTTGCGCAACGGGTCGGCCCGCAGGGTCCCCTCGCCGTACGGGAGGTGCTTCGTCTCGTTGCGGTTCGCGTAGGCGATGTCGGAGAAGTGGATGTGGAACGGCGCCTTCGGCTCCAGTACGCCGTCGGCGGCCTCGAGCGCGGCCGCGAACGGCTCCACGTCGGTGAACGCGCCGTCGCTGGTCGCGTGCATGTGCGCGAAGTCCAGCACCGGCCGCACCCATCCGCACCGCCTCGAGATCTCGACGACGTCATCGAGGCTGCCGAGATCGCGAACACGGCCCATCACCTCGACGCCGAACGGCACCGCCCGGTCCTTTCCCTCGAGCCGTTCGCGCAGCTCGTCGAGCTGCTCGCAGACGGAATCGATCGCGGCCTCGCGCTCGCGGCCGAGCAGGAACCCCGGGTGGACGACGACGAGCTCGGCGCTCGCGGTCTTCGCGATCCCCGCCGAGTGGTCGAGCATCCCGACCGCCATCCGCTGCTTCTTGTCGCGCTCGAGATGGCCCATGAAGCCCGCGATCGGCGCGTGCACCGAGAGCACGATCCCGGCCTCGCGCGCCAGCGCCCCGAAGCGCTCGGCCCACGGATAGTCCATCCAGAACCCGCCCTCGAAGTCGATCTCGCAGGCCGTGAAGCCGCGTTTCTGCAGCATCGAGATCGCCCGCTTGGGGCTCTGACGTGACGGGACCCGCGCGGGGCCGAAACGGAGTTTTCGCACGAGTTGCAGCCTATTCCGTCCGAGGGCCTATCTACGCTCAGCGCATGGCCAAGCGTCCTTCACGAATCGACCTGCTCGAACTCGACATCGACCTCCGTCTCGCCGACCTCTGGCGCGAGGCGGCCGACATCGGCGAATGGAACCTCGAGGTCGTGGCCGCGTTCATGCGCGCGGCCTACGGCAAGGGCTACTGCGACGCGCTCACCGAGGACAGCCCAGGCAGCCTCTGCGAGGAGCACGGCTACCGGATCCCGTCGCGCCGCACCGAGCCCGCCCGCGAGCGGTAGCGCCCTCTAGAATCCCTGCGTGGCCCGGAATACCCGGAGTGCTCGGCTCGTCCTGGCGCTGTCGGTCGCGGGCGTGCTCGCGGTCTTCCTCGTGTACGTCTCGATCGCCGGCGGACGCACGCCGCAGCTGAGGCCCAGCCAGCTCGCGGGGCACCGGGGCAACGTCTCCCTGGTCGGCAAGGTCGTCGGGCCTGTGCGCGGGAGCGGCTACTCGCACGGAGGCCTGCGGTTCGCCGTCTCCGACATCGGCGGCGCCGCGAGCACCGCGGTCCCGGTCGTCTACCACGGGAGCGTGCCCGACCTGTTCAAGGTGGGCCGTCACGTCGTCGTCGACGGCCGCTACCGCAGTGGCGTCTTCGTCGCGAAGCACGACTCGCTCGTGACGAAGTGCCCGTCGAAGTACACGCCCAAGAAGTCGTAGGCCGTGACCGTCTGGCTCGCGCTCGGGATCGTGCTCGTCGTCGCCTGCGTGCTGTTCGTGGCGCGGCCGTTTCTGCGGGAGCCGTCGCCGGCCGACGACCGGCTCGACGCGCCCGCACCCGAGGAGGAGGCACGGATCGCGCTCGCCGAGGAGCGTGACCGAGCTCTCGGGGCGCTCAAGGAGCTGGAGTTCGACCACCGCACCGGGAAGGTCTCGGACGAGGACTACCGCGCCTCGGTCGGGCCGCTCAGGCGGCGCGCGGGGGAGGCGCTACGCGCGCTCGGCAGGCAACCGGCCTCGGTCGAGATCCCGGAGCCGCAGCCGGAGCCGTACCCACCGCCCTTCGAGCCCCCCGGCCCAGTCACCGTTCCCGAGCCGATGCCCGAGCCCTCCGAGCCGCCCGGGCCCGTTCGCGTGCCCGAACCGGGGCCGGAGCCCGCGGAACCGCTCTAGCTCACGACCGTCTGCCAGAGCAGGAAGACATTCAGCGCCGAGATGATCGTGGCGACGACGGTCGCGGCGATTGTCGTGACCCGCCGGTTGACGAGCGAGCCCATCAGGTCGCGCCTGCTCGTGAACCAGACGAGGGGGATGAGCGCGAACGGGATCCCGAACGAGAGGATCACCTGGCTGATCACCAGCGTGCGCGACGGGTTCAGCCCGATCGCCGCGACGATCAGCGCCGGGAGCAGCGTCACGAGGCGCCGGACGAAGATCGGGATCTGCCGCTGGATGAACCCCTGCATCACGACCTGGCCCGAGAGCGTCCCCACGATCGAGCTCGAGAGCCCCGACGCCAGGAGCGCGAGCGCGAACAGCGTGCTCGAGGCGCCGCCGAGGATCGGCTGCAGCGTCTTGTGCGCGGTCTCGAGCGAGTCGACGTTCACGAGGCCGGACTTGTAGAAGACGCTCGCGGCCATCACGAGCATCGACAGGTTGATCAGCCCTGCGATCGACATCGCGATGATCACGTCGACCCGCGTGAAGCGGTAGAGGCGCCGCGCTTCGTCGTCGTTCTGCGGGACGACGCGGTTCTGTGTCAGCGCGGAGTGGAGGTAGATCACATGCGGCATCACGGTCGCGCCGAGGATCCCGACCGCGAGCAGCAGCTGCTCGCTCCCCCCGAACTGCGGCGTGAACGAGTGCCGCGCGACCGAGCCGAGCGGCGGGTTGGCCATGAAGAGCTCCGACAGGTAGCAGATGCCGATCGTGGCTACGAACGCCGTGATCACGGCCTCGAACGGGCGCAGGCCGAACCGCTGCAGGCCGAGGATCGCGAACGTGACGATCCCGGTCAGGATCGTGGCCTCGAAGAGCGGGATCCCGAGCAGGATCTGGAAGCCGAGCGCGGCGCCGAGGACCTCGGCGAGGTCGGTCGCCATCGCGATCAGCTCGGCCTGGATCCAGAGGCCCCGCGAGGTGCGGCGCGAGAAGCGCTCGCGGCACACCTCGGGCAGGTTGCGGCCAGTGGCGATCCCGAGCTTCGCCGATAGCGTCTGGATCAGCATCGCCATCAGGTTCGAGGCGACGATCACCCAGCAGAGCGCGAGCCCGAACTTCGAGCCGGCCGCGATGTTGGTCGCGAAGTTGCCCGGGTCGACGTAGGCGATGCAGGCGATGAACGCGGGGCCGAGGAACGGGAGGACCCGGAAGGTCCGGCTCCTTGGGCGCCGCCGAAGCGCGGCCTCGGCGGGCGCGTGTGCGCTCACGCCGGCGACCGCCTCTGATCGCGTCGCCATCATGGTCTCAGTCTAACGAAAAAGTTAGGCGTGCCTAAACTTTTGCGAGGCGGAGCTCGGGCAGGTTGCGCCAGCGCTCGTCGATGTCGAACCCGTAGCCGACGAAGAACTCGTCGGGGACGGTGAAGCCGACGTAGTCGACGGGGAGATCGCCCACGAGCCGCCGGTACGGGCGGTCCAGGAGCGTCACGACCCGCAGGCTCGCCGGCCGGCGCAGCTCGAAGACCTTGCAGAGGTAGTTGAGCGTGAGCCCGGTGTCGACCACGTCCTCCACGAGCAGTACGTCGAGGCCCTGGAGCGGGATCTCGGTGTCCTGGAGGAGCCGAACCCGCGAGTGCCCGCCCGTTCCGGCCCCGTCGTACCCGGCCAGCTCGACGAAGTCGACCTGGTGCGGGATCGTGATCGCGCGCGAGAGATCGACGAGGAAGACGAAGCTCGCCTTCAGGAGGCCGATCAGCACGAGCTTGCGTGCGGCGTAGTCCTCGGAGATCTGCGCCCCCAGCTCGGCGACGCGGCTGCGCAGCTCCTCGGCGCCGAGGAAGACCTCACCGACCCGCGGGTCGGACTCTATGACGCCAGGTCGAGTTGGTATCGCTGGGCCAGCCGCTCGATGTCGCGCTTGTAGAAGAGCTTGATCTGGACTCCGGGGTAGCGCTCGCGCAGCTTCCGCAGCTTCCGGTTCTTGCGCGTGACGAGCCGCTGCTTCATGACCGTGATCTCGAGGAACAGATCCTGCTCGGGCAGGTAGAAGTCCGGCGTGAAGGCCTCCAGGACCCGCCCTTCCTCGTCGCGCTCGAGCACGAACGTGTGCGGCTCGTAGGCCCACGGAACCCCGTAGAACTCCAGGACCTTGGCGCATTCGCGCTCGGCGTCGTTGGCGAAACGCGGCTTGTCTTCCCCGCAATACGCCTGGAAATCGGCGATTTCTGCCACCCCTCGCGCAAGGGTAGCAGCGCCTGCGGACGCGGCAGATCGCCGAGTCCGGAATTTCCGGCCGCGCTCTACACTTTGATCCATGCCTGAAGGGCGAGACGGCGCCGCGACCACGATTGCGCACATCTCCGACATCCATTGCGGAGGTCCCGACTTCGTGCCGGACCTGCTCGAGCGGGCGATCAGCGAGATCAACCGGCTCGAGCCGGACATCGTCATCTGCTCCGGCGACCTGACGACGTTCGGCTTCAAGCACGAATACGTGACCGCGCGCGGGTACCTCGACCAGATCGCGTGCGAGTCGGTCGTGGTCATCCCCGGGAACCACGACTCGCGCAACGTCGGCTACGTGCACTTCGAGGACATGTTCGGCGCCCGCAACTCGGTGCTCCACCACGATGGCGTCACGGTGGTCGCGGTCGACTCGACGGAGCCGGATCTCGACCACGGCCAGATCGGGCGCGGCCGCTACGGCTGGATCGAGGAGCAGTTCGCGGAGTCGGGGCGGGACGACCTGCGCGTCTTCGTGCTCCACCACCACCTGCTGCCGGTCCCGGGCACCGGACGCGAGCGGAACGTGGTCTACGACGCGGGCGACTGCATCGAGTGCCTGCAACGCGCCGGCGTCGACCTCGTCCTCTCCGGGCACAAGCACGTCCCGTACGCCTGGCGACTGGAGAACCTGTTCGTCGTCAACGCCGGCACGGTCTCGTCGCGACGCCTGCGGGGCAAGACGAGGCCCTGTTACAACGTGATCGAGGTGACCGACAGCCACGTGGACGTCTGGCGTCGGTACCCGTTCCACGGAGGCGAGCGGATCATCCAGTTCTCGACCGAGACGCTCGCGTTCGAGAAGTACACGACGCGGATCGAGGGCGAGGTGACCGCGCGCCGGTGAGGGCTCTGGTCGTCATCGACGGGGAGCACTACGCGGCGGTCGTCCGCGACGCGCTCGCTGCGCTGCCCTACGAGGTTGCTGCGGCCTGGCTGGCCGGTGGGAGCGAGAAGCTGCTCGGTGGCGAGGACTACGGCGTGCCGCTCGCGCTGGACCTCGAGTCCGGGATCGCCGAGCACGAGCCGGAGATCGTCGTCGACCTCTCCGACGAGCCTGTGCTCGGGCCGCGCGAGCGCTTCCGAATCGCCAGCCGCGTGCTCGTGCACGGCCTGCCCTACGTGGGCGCCGACTTCCGCTTCGACCCGCCCGAGCTCGCTCCGTATCCGATTCCCTCGCTGGCCGTGATCGGCACCGGCAAGCGGGTCGGGAAGACGGCGGTCACCGGGCACGTCGCGCGGCTGCTCGCGCGCGATCGGGACGTGGTCGTCGTCGCGATGGGTCGCGGTGGCCCGCCCGAGCCCGAGGTCGCCGATGTCCGGCCGACGCCCGAGCTCCTACTCGAGCTCTCGCGTTCCGGGCGCCATGCCGCGTCCGACTACCTCGAGACGGCGGCGCTCGCCGGGGTCGTGACGATCGGCTGCCGCCGCTGCGGCGGCGGGCTCGCGGGGGCCCCCGGGGAGTCGAACGTGCTCGCGGGCGCCGCTCTCGCGGCCGAGCGCGGGCCCGATCTCGTCGTCTTCGACGGCAGCGGCGCGGCGATCCCGCCCGTCGACGTCGGCGCCCGGGTGCTCGTCACGAGCGCGGCGCAGCCGGTCGAGGTCGTCACCGGCTACCTGAACGCATTCCGGATCCTGATCTCCGACCTGGTCGTCGTCACGGGGAGCGCGGCTGCGCAGCTCCTCGCGGCGATCGCGGAGGTGAAGGACGTGCCGGTCGTCTCGGTCGAGCTGCGGCCGCGGCCGGCCGCGCCGGTCTCGGGCCGACGCGTGGCGTTCTTCTCGACTGCGCCCGCCTCGGCGCACGAGACGCTGAGGCGGCATCTCGAGTCGCAGCACGGCGCCGAGGTGACCTTCGTCTCCGGGAACCTCGCCCGCCGCGAGGCGCTCCAGGCCGAGCTCGAGCAGGTCGACGCCGACGTGTACCTCGTCGAGATCAAGGCGGCTGCGATCGACGTCGTCGCCGAGGCCGCGCTCTCGCAGGGCCGTGAGCTCGTGTTCGCCGACAACGAGCTGGTCACGAATGACGACCTCGACCGCAAGCTGCTCGCGCTCGCGGAGACGGCGGCCTCGCGCAAGGTGGTCGCGTGACCGACCGGCGCTACCGCCAGCCGCTGCCGCTCGGCGGCGAGGACGGCCTGCCCTTCTCCAAGGGCCTGATGGCTCGTGCGCTCATCGCGGCCGGGCTCTCGGCCGACCGGGCCTACGAGCTCGCGCTGGCGGTCGAAGCCGATCTGGCCGCGCGCGATCGCCCGGCGACCACGATGGACCGGCTCGAGGAGGTCGCGCTCGAGACGCTCGGTCCGGAGGACGGCGCCGCCGCGATGCGGCAGCTGCACCGCTACCGCGCGCTCTACGAGCTCGACAAGCCGATCATCCTGCTCGTCGGCGGCGCGACGGGGACGGGCAAGTCGACCGTCGCGACCGACGTCGCCTACCGGCTCGGCATCACGCGCGTCACCTCGACGGACTTCGTCCGCCAGACCATGCGCGCATTCTTCTCCGAGGAGTTCATGCCGGCGATCCATCACTCGAGCTTCGACGCCGGCCGCGCGATGGCGGGCGACGACGACGAGGTCGTGGATGCCGTACGGGACGGCTTCCTCGAGCAGACGCGCGAGGTGCTCGTCGGCGTCCGCGCGGCCGTCGACCGCGCGCTCGAGGAAGGCTGGTCGATGGTGCTCGAGGGCATCCACCTCGTGCCCGGGATGCTCCCGAGGCAGATCGAGGGCGCTCTCGTCGTCCAGTGCGTGCTCGCGATCACCGACCCGGAGGCGCACGCGGCCCACTTCTGGATCCGGGACACGGACTCGTCGGGCGTCCGCTCGTTCGAGAAGTACCTCGACTCGTTCGGCGACATCCGGCTGATCCAGGAGCACATCCTCAGCAGGGCCGGCAAGCACCGTGTGCCGGTGATCGAGAACGGCGACATGGAGCGCGCGATCGGAGAGGTGATGGAGCTCGTCCTGACCGCCGCCCAGCCCGCGGTGGCGCGGTGACCGAGACCGCTCAGCACGAAGAGCGGGCCGATCCGCTCGAGCCCGAGAGCCGTTTCTGCCTCTGCGAGAGCTACGCGCGCGTGACCGAACGGGCGGCGCTCGCCGGTGCGCGGTGGCTCGGGCGCGCCGACCAGCAGGCGGCGGAGGAGGACGCCGCGACGGCGATGCGCCTCGCGCTCGAGCAGCTTCCGATCGACGGCCGCGTCGTGATCGGGGCCGGCGGGGAGAGCGATCAGCTCGCCGTGGGGGAGACGCTCGGCTCGGGCGGCGTCGAGGTCGACCTCGCGCTCGACCCGCTCGAGGGGCGCGGAGTCGTCGCGCGCGGCGGCTACGGCGCCATGTCGATGGTCGCGGTCGGCGAGCCCGGCTCTTTCCAGACGTTCCCGGACATGTACATGCGGAAGATGGCCGTCGGCCCGAAGGCGGCGGGCGCGATCGACCTCGGCAAGCCGGTCGGCGACAACATCAGGGCGATCGCGGACGCGTTCGAGCGGATGGTCAACGACATCACGACGATCGTCCTCGACCGCCCGCGCCACCACGACCTGATCGAGGAGATCCGGGCTTCGGGCGCGCGCATCAAGCTGATCCAGGACGGCGACGTGACCGCCTCGATCTCGGCAGCGGTGCGCGGGACGAACGACCACCTGGCGATCGGGATCGGCGGCACCCGCCAGGCCGTGCTCTCCGCGGCGGCGCTCCGCTGTCTCGGCGGCGGGCTCCAGGCGCAGCTCTGGCCGACCTCGCGGAGCGAGGTCACGGCCGTCACCGAGGCCGGGGTGGCCGACCTCGAGCGAGTGTTCACGATCGAGGACCTCGCTGCCGGCGAGGTGATCGTAGTCGCGACCGGAGTCTCCAACGGCGACCTCCTGCGCGGCGTCCGCTTCCTCGCCGACAGCGCACGCACGCACTCGCTCGTCATGTGCACGCGCTGCAACTGGGTGCGCTTCGTGGACGGGATCCACTTCTTCGCCCGCGCCCGCCGCGAGGAAGTCCGCCTGCTCGGCTACTGATCTCCAATGGCCGAGCCCGAGCAACCTAGTAACAGACTGTTACTTGGAAGCTGCCTCTGCAGAGGCGTGCGGTTCGAGGTCGAGCTGCCGTTCCGCCGGGCGAGCCACTGCCATTGCTCGTTCTGTCGCAAGCACTCGGGGACGTTCGGTCTCACGCAGGGACGGGTCCCGCGCGAGCGGTTCCGGCTGCTCGCCGGCGAGGAGCTGCTGTGCGTCTTCGAGCCCGAGCGGGGGAAGGCGAAAAAGGTCTTCTGCGCCGTGTGCGGCTCGAGCCTCTTCGGCGGCGACTGGCCGGATGGCGACGAGGTCTCGGTTCGGCTGGGCGCGCTGGACGGCGACCCGGAGATCCGGCCGCAGTACCACTCGTTCGTCGACTCGCGCGCCCCGTGGGACGAGCTCCCCGAGGACGGGCTGCCGCGGTACGCTGGACCCCATGCCGACGCGTGACGACGTCTTCGAGGTGTTGCGCTCCGTCGAGGACCCCGAGCTCGGGATGGACATCGTCGAGCTGGGCCTCGTCTACGACGTCGAGGTCGACGGTCCGCGCGTACACGTGCGGTACAGCCTCACGTCGATGGGCTGCCCCGCTGGGCCGCTGATCCAGCAGTCCGTGGAGGAGGCCGTGCGCTCGATGCCCGAGATCGAGGAGGTCGAGACCGAGCTCACCTGGGACCCGCCGTGGACGCCCGAGAAGATGTCCGACGACGCGAAGTTCATCCTCGGCTTCGGCTGATCCAGGCGCTCCGTCACCCCTCCCCGATTCGTACACTTGATGTGGCGTCCGGGGCGTTTTGACGGTGAGCACCCGGGTACTGCCGCCAGTGACCTGTCCCCCCAGGTCCGCCTCGGGCGCGTCTCGTGCCTGATTGCGTGCCGAACGTGGTAGGACCCCTACGATGTCGTTCTTCGCGTGGCTCTTCGGCTGGCTCAGGCAAACGCCGCCGGAGCCGGTGCTCGGGGAGCACGACGCCTACGAGCGCTGCCACGGGGACCGCGTCGGCGACGTCCGCGTCATGCCGGTTCCGCCTTCGCAGCCGCGCCTGCTCCCGCGCCTGAGCGGCGACCACCTCCGCCGCTGCTTCCAGGAGCGCCTGGACGGCAGGCGCGCGGCGCACCCCTAGCCCGCGACGGCCTCCAGGGAATAGGCGGCGCGCCGCTCCTCGTCCAGCTCGGGGTCCGGGCGCAGAATCATCGTCTCGTAGGGCGCGTGCATCAGGATCCACTGCAGCTCCTTCGGCGTGAAGCCGTGGCCGCGCACGGTGGGGGCGGGCACCACGATCCGGTCGAAGCGCTCGGCTTCCCACAGGCGCTGCAGCGCGTGGGTGGCGCTGCGGCCTGTCTCGATCCGCGCGTCGACCGGCAGGCCCGCGCGCAGCCCGGCGTGCTCGACGGCCTCGAGCAGCGGCACGGCCTGGGCGACCTGGGCCTGCATCGGCGAGTCGAGATTGAAGCCGAGCGGCGTGACGATCAGGTACGCGGGGACAAGCGTCGCGTCCCAGACCTTCGAGATCCGGATTGCGGCCCTGAGCACCACGGGGTCGAGCTCACCGTTGGTGAACGGGACGAGGAGGCGCCGGCCGCCCGGTGGAACCGGACGGCGCCGTCGCCAGAACGCGAGGCCCGTCACAGCCCGTGCTCCTCCCTCAGGGCCCGGTCGGCGACCACGCGGATGTCGAGCCCGGGCAGCTCGCGAACCATCCTCGAGAGCAGCGAGCCCCGCAGGATCTCGACGCGGCGGCGCTCGTCGGGCGTGCCGACGAAGACATAGGTCGAGCCGCGCTCGCCCGCGACGCGCCCGACCGCCTCGACGAGGTCGTCGCCGTCCTCCTCGAGGAAGTGAATGCCGAGGACGCTCGCCAGCCGCCTGAGCGCGGCCAGCTGGATCGCCTCCTCTGCTGTCGGCTCGTACCCTCGCGGCCGGACCCACAGCGAGTCGATCTCCGCGCCGAGCCGCTGAGCAGACCGCCAGGCTCGCCTGAGGATCCGCTGCGACTTCGACTGCGGCTCGATCAGCGCAAGGATTCGCTCCGCCACGGCCTGCTTGCTGAGCGGCTCGAGGGCAGAGGGCTGGCGGCGGGCCTCCACGTCCTCGGCGACCTCGCGCAGCACGAGCTCCCGCAGCGCGGCGAGATTCTCCTGCTTGAAGAAGTTCTCGAGCGCGACCGCCGCGCGTTCCCTCGGGTAGACCTTGCCTGCCCGCAGGCGCTCTTGCAGCTCCTCGGGCGAGAGGTCGACGAGCACGACCTCGTCGGCCTCGTCGAGGATCCGGTCCGGGAACGTCTCGCGAACGCGGACGCCCGTCAGCTCGAAGATCGCGTCGTTCAGGCTCTCGAGGTGCTGGACGTTGACCGTCGAGATCACGTCGACCCCGGCGTCGAGCACATCCGCGATGTCCTGGTAGCGCTTCTCGTGGCGCATGCCGCGCGCATTCGTGTGGGCCAGCTCGTCGACGAGCGCGAGCTGCGGAGCGCGGCGGACGACCGCATCGACGTCCATCTCCTCGAACTCCAGCTCGCCGTGAGCGGTTCGCAGTCGCGGCACGACCTCGAGCCCCTCCGACAGCACGGCCGTCTCGGGCCGGTCGTGGGGCTCCAGGTAGCCGATTACGACGTCGATGCCCTGATCCTGCGCTTGTCGCCCCTCGAGCAGCATGCGATAGGTCTTGCCAACACCTGCCGCCATTCCCACGAGGATGCGGTAGTGGCCGCGAGCCACGGCATCATGCGCCGAACAGGTTGTGGACGACTAGGTCGATCAGCTTGATCCCGATGAAGGGAAGGATCATGCCGCCGAGACCATAGATCAGGAGGTTCCTGCGCAGGAGCGCCGTCGCCCCGATCGCTCGGTACTTGACCCCGCGAAGGGCGAGGGGCACCAGCGCCGGGATGATGAGCGCGTTGAAGATGATGGCGGAGACGATCGCGCTCTTGGGCGTCCCCAGATGCATGATGTTCAGCGAGTCGAGTGGTCCGCGCTTGCCGGGCTTCGACGCGTAGGTGAAGGCGAACATCGCGGGCAGGATCGCGAAGTACTTGGCGACGTCGTTCGCGATCGAGAAGGTGGTAAGCGCGCCGCGGGTGATCAGCTGCTGCTTGGCGACCTCGACGATCTCGATCAGCTTCGTCGGGTTGTTGTCGAGGTCGACCATGTTGCCGGCCTCCTTCGCGGCGGAGGTGCCCGCGTTCATCGCCACGCCGACGTCGGACTGCGCGAGGGCGGGTGCGTCGTTCGTGCCGTCGCCGGTCATCGCGACCATCCGTCCCTTCCCCTGCTCCTCCTTGATGAGCGCCATCTTGGTCTCGGGCGTCGCCTCTGCGAGGAAGTCGTCGACGCCCGACTCCTCGGCGATCACCGCCGCGGTGACACGGTTGTCCCCGGTGATCATGACCGTGCGGATGCCCATTCTGCGCAGCTCGTCGAAGCGCTCCTGCATGCCGCCCTTGATGACGTCCTTCAGGTGGATGACGCCGAGCACGAAGTTGTCCTGCGCGACCACGAGCGGTGTGCCGCCGAGTCGGGCGATCTTGTCGACCTCCTCGTCCAGGCGCGCCGGCGAGCGCCCGCCCTGCTCCTCCACGAACCGCTTGACGGCGTCGGCCGCACCTTTGCGCAGGCGGTGCCCGTTGAGATCGACGCCGCTCATGCGCGTGGTCGCGGAGAAGGGGATGAACGTCGCTTCCTTCTCGGCGAGCTCGCGTCCGCGCAGGCCGTAGCGCTCCTTCGCCAGGACGACGATCGACCGGCCCTCGGGCGTCTCGTCGGCGAGCGACGATAGCTGGGCCGCCTCGGCGAGCTCGTTGTCGGTGACGCCGTCGACGGGGACGAACTCGACCGCCTGGCGGTTGCCGAGCGTGATCGTGCCGGTCTTGTCGAGCAGGAGCACGTCGACGTCACCCGCGGCCTCGACGGCGCGGCCGGACATCGCGAGGACGTTCCGCTGCACCATCCGGTCCATGCCCGCGATCCCGATTGCCGAGAGGAGGGCGCCGATCGTCGTCGGGATCAGGGCCACGAGCAGCGCGATCAGCACGGTCTGCGAGGTCGGGGTGCCGGCGTAGATCGCGTACGGCCGCAGCGTCGTGACAGCGGCCAGGAACGTGATCGTGAGCGCCGCGAGGAGGATGTTGAGCGCGATCTCGTTCGGCGTCTTGCGGCGCTCGGCGCCCTCCACGAGCGCGATCATCCGGTCGAGGAAGGACTTGCCCGGCTCCTGGGTCACGACGATCACGAGCTGGTCCGAGAGCAGCTTGGTTCCGCCCGTGACGGCGGAGCGGTCGCCGCCCGACTCGCGGATCACGGGGGCGGACTCTCCCGTGATCGCCGATTCGTCGACCGAACCGACGCCCTCGATGATCTCCCCGTCCGCCGGAATGACCTCGCCCGCCGTGACGACGACCACGTCGCCCTTCTGCAGGTCCGGGGCGGGCACGTCCTCGAGACCGCCGCTGTCCTGGCGGCGGTGGGCGGTCGTCGTCGTGCGCGTCGCGCGGAGCGCGTTCGCCTGCGCCTTCCCGCGACCCTCGGCCACCGCTTCGGCGAAGTTCGCGAACAGGACGGTCAGCCAGAGCCAGAAGGCGATCACCCCGACGAACCAGAGCTGCGAATACTGACCGCGCGCGAGCTCGAGGAAGAAGATCACCGTGGTGATCACGCTCCCGATCTCGACGATGAACATCACCGGGTTCCGGAACTGCAGACGCGGATCGAGCTTGGGGAAGGAGTCGCGGATCGCAATCAGGACGATCTCGCGCGAGAAGACGCTCTTGCGCCTAGCTGTCGTGACCGAAGACGGCGCGGTCGGAGACGGCGCAGCGATTGACGACATCTACTTGCCTCCCTGTCTGTCGAGCGCGAGATTCAGCTCGAGGACGTTGACGCCTGGCTCGCCGAAGAAGCCCCACGAGCGGCCGTCGGTGTTTTCCTTGATCAGCTTCTGGACGGTCGAGAGCGGCAGCTTCCGCTCGGCCGCGATCCGGCGCGCCTGGAGCTCCGCGTAGGCCGGCGAGATGTCGGGGTCGATGCCCGAGCCCGAGGTCGTGACCGCGTCCACGGGGATCTGGCGGATCGTCAGACCCGGGTTGTACGGGCCCTCGAGCTTGAGAATCGCCTTCGCGGCTGCCTTCACGTTCTTGGCCAGGTCCGGGTTGGTGGGTCCGAGGTTGGCGAACGTGGTTCCGCCCGCGTTGTAGGCCGGCACCGTCGCGGAGGGTCGCTCGTGGAAGTACCGCGGGCTCTTGAACTCCTGCGCGGCAAGCTTCGATCCGACGACCCTGCCGTTCCGCTCGATGAGGCTGGCGTTGGCCTGGTGCTTGAACGCAACCTGGGCGAAGCCGGTCATGACGAACGGGTAGACGAACCCGAAGAACGCCGTCAGTAGGGCGATCGCGATCACGGAGCTGACGACGTTGCGCATCAGTGCGTCAGCCCCTCGACGATCGGGCCGAGCGTGAGCGCCGGGAAGATCATCAGCCCTGCCGTGAGCGCGATCACGCCGATCAGGAGCACGACGAACGTCGGCCCGTCGGTGCGGAACGTCCCGGCGGAGACGGGCGTGACCTTCTTGCGCGCCAGCGCGCCGGCGAGCGCGAGCCCCGCGAACATCGGCACGAACCGTCCGAGCAGCATGGCGATCGCGCCGAAGTAGGCGCTGAAATTCGTGACCCCGAAGCCGGCAAAGGCGCTGCCGTTGTTGTTCGACTGCGAGTCGTAGGCATAGAGCGTCTCCGTGAAGCCGTGGACGCCGCTGTTGAAGATGGACGCGACCCCGCTCTTCGTGGCGATGGACAGGGCGGTGAGGACGAGGACCATGGTCGGCACGAACAGCGCACCCACCGCGGCGTACTTGATCTCGCGCGCCTCGATCTTCTTCCCGAGCCATTCGGGCGTCCGGCCCACCATCAGACCGGCCACGAAGACGGCGACGACGATGTAGAAGAACATCCCGTAGAGGCCGGAGCCGACCCCGCCGAAGATCACCTCGCCGAGGAAGAGGTTGACGAGCGGAACCGCACCGCCGGCGGCGGTCTGCGCGTCGAAGCCGTTGTTGACCGAGCCGTTCGAGGCGTCGCTGGTGGCGACGGTCCAGTTCGTGCTCACCGCCTGGCCGAAGCGGACCTCCTTGTCGGACATGTTGCCGCCGCTCTGGCCGTGACCTTGCGTGATGTTGACGCCGGAGTTGCGGAGCACCTGCGAGCCGTGCTGCTCCGCGGGCAGGTTCACGGAGATGCCGATCGCGAACACGATGAACATGGCCGCGAAAACCGCCAGGGCGTGGCGGCGGTTGAACACCATCTTCCCGAACATGAACACCTGCGCCGCCGGGATCAGCAGGATCGCGAGCATCTCAACGAAATTCGAGAGCCCGGTCGGGTTCTCGAACGGGACGGCCGAGTTCGAGTTGTAGAAGCCGCCGCCGTTCGTGCCGAGCTGCTTGATCGCGATCTGCGATGCGACCGGACCGCGCGCGATCGTCTGCTGCGCGCCCTGCAGCGTCGTCGCGGTTGCATGGCCGTGGAGGGTCTGCGGCACGCCCTGCCAGATCAGGATCGTGCTCACCACGACGGCGAGCGGCAGCAAAATGTAGACGAGCGAGCGGTAGAGGTCGACCCAGAAGTTGCCGAGCGTCCCCGCTGAGCGGCGCGCGATCCCGCGCACGACCGCCACGAGCACTGCCATCCCGACTGCGGCCGAGACGAAGTTCTGCACCGCCAGCCCGGCCATCTGGGTCAGGTACGACATCGTGTACTCGCCGCCGTAGAACTGCCAGTTGGTGTTCGTGACGAAGCTCGCCGCCGTGTTCAGCGACAGATGCGATGGCACGCCTTTCATGCCGTCCGGGTTCAGGAACAGGTGCCCCTGTGCGCGCTGGATCAGGTACAGCAGCCCCCAGAAGAGCACGCTGAAGACGAGCACCGTGATGCCATAGCTCTTCCAGTCCTGCTCCTTCTCGCGCTGGGTGCGGACGATGCGGTAGAAGCCGCGCTCGATCCAGTCCAGCCAACCCAGCCAGCCGTGCGCTGCGAACGCGCCGTCGGCGTAGACCCGGGCCATGTAGAGGCCGAGCGGGTAGCCGAGCACGACCAGTGCAAGCGCGTAGACGACGATCTGGCCGATTCCCTGGCCGCTCATCTAGAAGCGCTCCCCGCGGAACAGGGCGTAGAGCAGGTAGGCGAACACGAGCACCGAGACGGTGAGCCCGAAGATGTCGGCAGCGGACATCAGATCCGCTCCAGCACGAAGAGGAACAGGAACACGAACAGGAAACACACCGCGGCGATGGCGATTGCTGCGAGGTCGTACATCAACGCCTCCCGTTCCGGGAGACGTGAAGCCTGACGTGAGCCCCGGCCGGAGTTGGCGCCGGGTCGGATGCCGGCAGCCGGCTGCCGAGGGCCTGCAGGGAGCGTCTCAGCTCAGGACCGAGCTCGTCGACGCGATCACGTGCGTACAGCGGGCCGAAGCCGTCCGTGAGGAGGTTCTGTACGAGCAGGATGCTTTGCGCGGAGACGGGCCGCTCCAGCTCGCCGATGCGCGTCCCGAGCGCCAGGATCAGGTCTGTGTGGGGTCGTACGCCGGGCCTGTTCAGCGGTGAGGCCCCGGGTAGCCGGCCCGGCTCGAGGTCCGAGACCAGACCGCGCAGCGCCTTGGCGAGGAGGCGGCGATTGTCCTCGGACGTCAGCTCGTTGGACCGCCACGCAACGAGGTCGGCGTGACGTGGAACGGCGGCGCCGAGCAACTCGAGATCTGCTCGGCGGCGGAGGCTCGACAGGTGCCACCAGTCGAGGCCGGCTCGAAGAGCGGCGGTGCCCGCGATCAACGCCCCGAGCACGAGCCCGTCGAGCTCGGGAATGAGGCCGGCGACACCCGCGATGAGCGGAACGAGGCTCAGCGCGAGGAGCGGCCGCGACGCCTTGAGAGGCCTGGGCGCTCGGAAGGAGCTCGGCGCCGGATTCCCTGCCGCACCGATGAATCTCATGCCATCGACGCTAGCCCGGACGTGCTGAGGGTCGGCTGAAGGTTGCGCGCGGCGCCCTGAAGAAATCCTGAAGGTGGCTCAGCCGCGCGTGGCGGGGTCGACCAGGCGGTAGCCCGCGCCCGGCTCGGTGAGCAGGTAGCGCGGCCTGGCCGGGTCCGGCTCGATCTTGCGGCGCAGCTGGGAGACGTGCACGTGGAGCAGGTTCGACTCGGAGCCGTAGCCCGGGCCCCAGACCTCCTGCAGGATGGCGCGGTGCGTGAGCAGCTTCCCCTCGTTGCGCGCGAGCACCCGCAGCAGGTCGAATTGGTGCGGCGTCAGGTGCACGGGCTTGCCCTCGACCCTGACCTCGCGCTTCTCGAGGTCGACGTCGAGGTCGCCGACGGTGATCAGCGGCTCGGCCGAGGGCGCCGCCCGGCGAAGGGCGGCGCGCAGGCGGGCGATCAGCTCGTCGATCCCGACCGGTTTTTCGACGTAGTCGTCGGCGCCCGCATTGAGCGCCGCCACCTTCTCCTGCTCGTCGCCCACCGCGGAGAGCACGATCACCGGGGCCGAGCTCCAGGTCCGGAGCTCGCGGACGACCTCGGTGCCGGTGCCGTCCGGGAGGACGAGGTCGAGGATGACCGCCTCCGGAGGCCGCATCGCGGCCGCGGCGAGCGCGCCCTCCGCGGTGTCGGCGGTCTCCACCTCGAACCCGGCGCCGCGCAGGCTGGTGCGGAGCGCGCGCAGGATCTGCTGCTCGTCGTCGACGACGAGCACCCGCCGCCCCTTCACAGGCTGCCGGAGCCCTCTGCGGGAAGCTCGAGCACGAACGTCGCTCCCTGTCCCGGGCGCGACTCCGCCCAGACGCGGCCGCCGTTCGCCTCGGCGAACCCCCTGGCGATCGCCAGGCCGAGCCCCGCTCCGGCCCCGCTGCCGCCGGCCGAGCCCCGCTGAAACGGCTGGAAGACCCGCTCGAGCTCGCCGGGCGCAACGCCAGGGCCCCGGTCCACGACCCGCACGAGAACCTGAGAGGGCGTCGTGGAGACCTGAACGCGCACAGGCTCGCCGCTCGGCGAGTACTTGAGCGCGTTCTCCAGGAGGTTCACGAGCACCCGCTCGATCTGCTGCGCGTCGACGCGGACGGTCGGTGACGACTCCGCGAAGTCGACCGTGATGCGCGCGCCCGTCTCGCCGACCTCGCCGAGCGCCTGCACGACGAGATCGTCCACGGCCCAGACGTCCGGCTCGGGCTGCAACGCCCCGGCCTCGAGCCGGGACAGGTCGAGCAGGTTGTCCACCAGCCGCGCGAGGCGCCGGCCCTCATGGACGATCGTCGACACCAGCTCCTGCTCGTCGTCCGGGCCGAGATCGAGATCGTGGCGCGCAAGCGCACCGCCGGCGGTGAGAATCGCCATCAGCGGTGAGCGCAGATCGTGGCTGACAGCCCGGAGGACGGCCGTCTTCATCGCGTCGCTGCGGCGCAGCGCCTCCGCCTCGAGCGCCTCCTGCGCCAGCCGCTCGCGGTCGATCGCGACGCCGAGCAGCGACGAGAGCGCCGGCAGGAGCCGCTTTCGGGCCGCGGCGCTTCCGGGGTGCGGGCCCTCGAGGAGGATCGTCCCCACGCACCTGCCGTCGGCAAGCACCGCCTGGGATTCGGCACGGCCGACCGGCGGCGGGTCGTCGCCGAGAAGGATCCTCACGCTGTCGACGCGTAGAGCAGGCGCGGCCTGGGCGGCGATCCGCTCGAGCTCGCCGCTCACCTGGCCGTGCTCGAGCAGCAGCCCTGCGATCCCGGCGAGGAGCGCCGCCTCGGTCGCACGTCTCCTCGACCGGGCCGCGAGCTCGCTCACCACCACCGAGGTGACGACGAAGACGCCGAGCGCGAACCAGTTCCGAGAGTCCGCGAGCGTGAACGTGTGGGTCGGCGGCAGGAAGAAGAAGTTGTACGCGAGCATGCTCGCGACAGAAACCGCGATCGCCAGCGGGAGGCCCCACAGAACCGCGACCGGCAGGACCGCGAACAGGTACAGGATGCCGAGGCTGAGCACCGGCACGTGCGGCTCGAGGAGCGCGATCGCGCCGGTCACGGCGGCCACGAGCGCGGCGCTGACGGCCAGGCCGACCGTCCATCCCTTCGCGGCAGTCCGCGCGTCGGAGCCGCGCCGCCGGGTGAGCCGGAGTGGCTGTGAGTGCGAGCTCATGCTCCAATGATCGCAAGCGGGGAACCCCCGCTGGACGGCGCTGCCGGAGGGGTGGTACACCTCGGCCGTGAACGCACCTCGATTCCTCGTCCGGACTGCGGTGAGCATCGCGGCAGTTGCGGTCGTGACGGGGGTGATCTTCGGCCTCAAGGAGGTCGCACCGGTCCTGAGCCTCGGCGGGCTGTACCTGTTCGCGGTCCTCCCGGTCGCCGTCTGGTACGGGCTCGGGTGGGCGATCGCGGTCTCGGTGGGGAGCATGCTCGCGTTCAACTTCTTCTTCCTTCCGCCGCTGCACACGCTCGCGCTGACCGACTCGGAGAACTGGGTCGCGCTTGCCGTCTACCTGGTGACGGCCGTCGTGGTGAGCGAGCTCGCGGCAGTCGCGCGCCGGCGCTCGATGGCCGCAGTGGAGGCCGAGGCGCTCAGGCGCAGCGACGCGGCCAAGACCGCCGTCCTGCACGCGGTGAGCCACGACCTGCGCTCGCCGCTGACCGCGATCCGCGCTGCGGGCGAAGGGCTGGAGAGCGGCCCCGTCCACCTCGACGACGCCGACCGCGCCGAGCTGCTCGACACGATCCTGCTCGAGACCGCGAGGCTCGAGCGCCTCGTCTCGAACCTCCTCGACCTGTCGCGGCTCGAGGCGGGAGCGGGGCCGCAGCCGGAGCTGTGGTCGATCGACGAGCTCCTCTCTCGCGCGCTGGAGGCGCTCGGCCCGGATGCCGGACGAGTCTCCGTCGTCGCCGTGGGCGAGGCGCCTCCGGTCCGGCTCGACGCGGCCCAGCTAGAGCACGTCCTCGTCAACGTGCTCGAGAACGCACTCCGGCTCTCCTCACCGGCGGACCCGGTCGAGGTGGCGGTCGAGCCGGATGGCGACGAGATCCGGATGCGGATCACCGACCGCGGGCCCGGCCTCGCCGAGGAGGATCTCGAGCGGATCTTCGAGCCGTTCGAGCACGGGTCCGGGCGCGGGACGGGTCTCGGCCTTGCAATCGCGCGCGGGTTCGCGGAGGCGAACGCGTGCCGCCTCTGGGCCGAGTCCCGACCCGGGTCGGGTGCGACGTTCGTCCTGGTGCTCCCGGCCGTCGCCGATCCCGCCCGGCTCCCGGGATGAAGAAGGCCCGCGTTCTCGTCGTGGACGACGAGCCGCAGATCCTGCGCGCGCTCCAGACGAACCTGCGCGGGGCCGGCTACGAGGTGGAGACGGCCGCCACTGCGGAGGCGGCCGTCGCCGCCGCGGCCGCCCGCCCGCCGGACGCGGTGATCCTCGACCTCGTTCTGTCGGACGGCCGCGGCACCGACGTCTGCCGCGAGCTCCGCCGGTGGAGCTCCGTGCCGGTGCTCCTCCTCTCCGTCGTCGGTGACGAGCAGGAGAAAGTGGCCGCGCTCGACGCCGGAGCCGACGACTACGTGGAGAAGCCGTTCGGGATCGAGGAGCTGCTCGCGCGCCTGCGCGCGGCCCTCCGTCGCGCGGGCCCGTCGGGCGAGCCGGTGCTCGAGATCGGAGACCTCGTCGTGGACGTCGAGAACCGGACCGTGATGATGGCCGGGCGAGAGGTGCCGCTGACGCCGCACGAGTTCCAGCTCCTGCGCGTGCTCGCCCAGCACGAGGGGAAGCTCCTGACCCACCCCACGATCCTGCGCGAGGTCTGGGGGCCAGCCTACGGAGAGGAGTCCCACTACCTGCACGTCTACGTGTCGCAGCTCCGGCGCAAGATCGAGCCGGACCCGACCCGGCCCAGGTACCTGCTCACCACGCCTGGAGCCGGGTACCGGCTCGTGAACCCGGATCAGCGGCCTTGAGCCGTCCTTGAGATGTGAGCGGCCGGGCTTGAGACGGCCTTAAGAGGCCCCGGGCTAGCGTGAGAGCGTGGTCGCACATGCTGCCAAGCCTGCCCGCGCGCGGGCGCTCGCCTACCGGCAAATCGTCGTCCCGCTCCTCCCGAACGAGGAGTCGGAGACGGCGATGTCGGTCGCGGCCGAGCTGGCCGACGAGGTCGGCTCCTGCATCACCGCGATCGTCGTGATCGAGCTGCCGCCCCAGCTTCCCCTCGATGCGCAGATGCTCGAGGAGGAGGCGGCCGGGAAGCGGACGCTCGAGGACGCGCGCGCGATCGGCGGCACGCGTGGTGTCAGGGTGCGGACGCAGATGCTGCGGGCCAGGCTCGCCGGTGAGGCGATTGTGGACGCGGCAACGGAGGCGCACGCCGACCTGATCGTGCTGCGCGCTCCACGGAGGAGCGGTCGCGGAGGCCGGCGGATCTTCGGGAGAACCGTCGACTTCGTGCTCAAGCACGCGCCCTGCAGGGTTATGGTCGCCGCGCCACCGTCTCCCGTCTGAAGAGCTACCAGCTGCGCGAGCGCGAAGCCGACACCTCACAGCTCGATCTCGACGCGCCGCCCCCGGCGAGGGGCGGGACCGCGGCGGTGCTCGGCCTGCTCGGGAGCACGAAGCGGCGCCTGATCGGGCGGCCGCGGGCGAGCCGCGAGCTCGAGGAGACGCTCGTTCCCAAGTGGCTCGCGCTTCCGATCTTCTCCTCCGACCCGATCTCGTCCGTCGCGTACGCGACCGAGGCCGCGATGGGAGTGCTCGTCGTCGTCTCGCTGTCCGCGCTCGACCTCGTGCTGCCGATCTCGATCGCGATCGCGGTGCTGCTCGTGATCGTCGCGGTCTCGTACAGCCAAGGGATCAAGGCGTACCAGTCGAGCGGCGGCTCGTACGTCTTCGCGCGCGAGAACCTCGGCACGTTCCCCGCACTCCTCGCGGGCGCGGCCCTCCTGACGGACTACATCCTCACCGTCGCCGTGTCGGTCGCGGCCGGCGTGTTCGCGCTGACCTCGGCCGTTCCCTCGCTCGCCTCGCACCGCGTGTTCCTCTCGCTGATGTGCATCCTGATCCTCACCGTCGGGAACCTGCGCGGGGTCCGCGAGTCGGGACTGCTGTTCGCATTCCCGACCTACGCGTTCCTGGCGGTGATGTATGCGACCCTGATCGTCGGGATCGGCAAGTGCACGGTCGGCACCTGCCCCACGGCGGTCGTCCCGGACGCGCTCCCGGCCGGCGCGGGGACAATCACGCTCTTCATCCTGCTCAAGGCGTTCGCGTCGGGCTCCGCGGCGCTCACCGGAGTCGAGTCGATCTCGAACGGCGTCAGCGCCTTCCGGCACCCGCAGGCGAAGAACGCGGCCAGGACGCTGTTCCTGATGGCCGGCGCCGCCGTGACGCTCTTCGTCGGCGTGTCGTACCTCGCCGTCGAGATGGACGCGCGGCCGAGCAGCTCGGTCTCCGTCCTCTCGCAGATCGCCCGCGGCTCGTTCCCGGCCGAGTCGCCCGGGTCGTTCGTCTACTACCTCGTCCAGGCGTTCACGCTGGCGATCCTCGTGCTGGCGGCAAACACCTCCTACCAGGGCTTCCCGCGCCTCGCTGCCCTGCTCGCTCGCGACAGCTTCCTCCCGCGGCAGTTCGTCAATCTCGGCGACCGGCTCGCCTACTCGAACGGGATCCTCGTCCTCTCGGCGGCGGCGACCGGCCTCATCCTGGCCTTCAAGGCCAACGTCGACTCGTTGATCCACCTCTACGTGATCGGCGTCTTCACCGCGTTCACGCTCGCGCAGCTGGGAATGGTCCGCTACTGGGTGAGGACGCACCGGCCGGGGTGGCGCCGCAGCGCGATCCTGAACGGCGTGGGCGCGACCGCGACGTTCGTCGTGACGCTGATCGTGATCGCGACGAAGTTCCTGGTCGGGGCGTGGATGGTGATCATCGCCATCCCGCTGATGATCGTCGCCTTCTACTTCATCAGGAGGCACTACCGCTCGGTGGCGCGGCGCCTCCGCGCAAAGGCGCACGCGGTGATGGCCCGGCGAGAGATCGACAACACCGTCGTGCTCTACGTCGAGCGGCTGGACGCGGCGACCCGCGAGGCGCTCTGGTTCGCGCGCACGATCTCCAAGGGCTCCTTTCGCGCGGTGCACGTGCCACACCCGGGCAGCGACACCGGGATCGGGCCGCGGTTCTTCCGCTGGACCGACGGCAGCCCGCGGCTCGACGTGCTGACCGAGGAGGAGGAGCCGCTCGACGCGATGCTCGAATACGTGTGGCGCGTTCCCCACGGCGACAACAGCTTCGTGACGGTCGTCATCCCGGAGCTGTTCCGCACGCCTTCGCTGCTGTCCGCGGTCATGCGCCGCTCGACGTTCAGGCTGAAGCTCGGGCTCCTGCGCGAGCCCGGAGTCGCCGTTGCCGACGTGCCGCGCCTCGCCGACCAGCCCGGCGTCGACTTCACCGAGCCGGCCCGCGCCACATGCGTGGTCCCGGTCGCCGACGTCCACGCTGCCTCGCTGCGCGCGGCCCTCTACGCGCGGTCGCTCGGCTTCAAGGAGACGAAGACCGTGTCATTCGCGTTCAGCGAGGAGGAGGCGCGGCGGATCGAGCGCGGCTGGCAGCGGTTCCCGACCGGCCTGCCGCTCGAGGTGGTCGAGGCGCCGTACCGCGACGTCGGCAAGCCGCTCCTCACCTACCTTCGCCAGATCACGGCCGACCCCGAGGCGGTCGCTGTGGTGGTCATGCCCGAGCTCGTCGTGCGCGGAGTCGACCGCCTCCTGCACAACCAGCGCGCCCTCTACCTCAAGCGGCTGCTCCTGTTCGAGCCCCGCGTGATCCTGACCTCGGTGCCGTTCCAGCTCACCTAGGGGATGCGCAACACGATTTTGCCGAACTGCTCGCCTGCCTCCATGCGCTCGTGAGCGGCGCGCGCCTCGGCAAGCGGGAAGACGGAGTCGACGAGCGGCTTGGCGCGGCCGCTCGCGACGAGCTCGTAGGCGCCCTCGAAGTCCTCCTTCGTACCCATCGAAGAGCCGTAGATCGTGAGCTGTTTCCACCAGATCCGGTGCAGCGCGGCCGGCGGGTTCGGCCCGCTGGTCGCGCCGCAGACGACGATCCGGCCCCCGGTGCGCGCGGACTGGAGCGACGTCTGCCAGGTCGCCTCGCCGACGTGCTCGAGCACGACGTCGACGCCGGTCCCGCCGGTCGCCTCCTTCACCGCTGCGGGCACGTCCCCGGTCGCGTGGTTGACGGTGGCGTCGGCCCCCAGCTCGCCGGCGCGCTCCAGCTTCTCGTCGCTCGACGACGTGACGAGCGTTCGCGCGCCGAGGGCCTTCGCGATCGCGAGCCCGGCGCTGCCCACGCCACTGCCTATCCCCCACAGCAGCACCCACTCGCCTTCCTGCAGGCCGGCCTTCGTCACGAGCAGCCGGTACGCGGTCTCGTAGACGAGCGGGAACGCCGCGGCCTCCTCGAACGAGACCCCGTCCGGCAACGGGTAGACGTTCGTCTCCGGGACGGCGACGAGCTCGGCGTGCGTGCCGTCCATGTGCTCGCCGACGACCGAGATCTTGTCTCCGTGCTCGATCCCCGGGTTGATGACGACCTCCTCGCCCGTGTCCTCGCGGATCCCGGCGCCGTCGGCTCCGAGGATCCGCGGCTTCGGCACCGAAGGAAGGCCCTTCCGAATCCAGAGGTCGAGATGGTTGAGCGACGCCGCCCGCAGACGGACGAGAACCTCGCCGGCCCCCGGCACCGGGTCGGGCGCGTCCTCGTAGCACAGGACCTCCGGTCCGCCGTCTTCATGGATCCGAACCGCCTTCATCAGGGCACAATCTCCCATATGGGGGTGGCAGAGCTCCAGATGCTCGCCGACGAGCTCGGTCTGGACGTGGTCGGAGCGGCGCCTGCGTCGGCCTACGACGAGACGGAGAGCCACATTCGCGAGCGCCGGGCACGCGGCCTCTTCGCCGACATGCGCTTCACGATGGCCCAGCCAGAGGTCTCGTGCCATCCCGAGTTGCTGCTGGACGGCGCCCGCACGGTGGTCTCCGCCGCGCTCTGCTACTGGAACGAGGGCGAGGCTTTGCCGCCGGGACACGGGCGCCTGCCGCGCTATACGTGGTGGGACGCCTACGCGGCGCTGCGCGAGAAGCTGGACGCGCTCGGCAGGCGGCTCGGCGGCGAGTACCGCGTGTTCGTCGACGCGAACCAGCACGTCGACCGCGAGGCCGCGGTTCGCGCCGGGGTGGGCTTCTACGGCAAGAACACGATGGTGATCACGCGCCGCTTCGGCTCGTGGGTCGTTCTCGGCGCGCTGATCACGCGGCGCGAGCTCGAGAGCACGGCGCCGCTCGACCTCGATTGCGGCTCCTGCACGCTCTGCATCGACGCGTGCCCGACCGGCGCGCTCGACGAGCTGGGCGTCCTCGACGCGACCCGCTGCCTCTCCTACTGGACGCAGTCGGCCGATCCGTTCCCGCTCGAGCACCGGGAGGCGCTCGGCGACCAGGTGTACGGTTGCGACATCTGCCAGGACGTGTGTCCCTGGAACCGTGGGATCGAGAAGCGCCGCGAGGACGCGCGGCCGCACGTGGGCGCCGAGCCGCACGTCTCGCTCGTCGAGTGGCTCGAGGCGGACGACGGGGAGCTGGCGCGCCGCTACGACCGACTGTTCGTGCCGCGCAACGACCCGCGCTACCTCCGCCGCAACGCGCTCGTCGCGCTCGGCAACGCAGGGGATCCTGTGACGCGCGAGGTGGCGAAACGCTACGCGGAAGGCGACGACCCGCTCCTGCGCGAGCATGCGGAGTGGGCGCTCGACCATCTTAGGGGGCCGGCGTGAACTCGGAGCTCGAGCACAGGCGCGACCTCGAGCGCTGGATCGCGTGGGTGCGGGTAGGCGCGATCCCGTTCGCGTTCGCCCAGGTCGCGCTCACCGAGAACTACCCGTCCGGCTACGAGACCCGGGCCTGGATCATCACCGGCGTCTTCACGGTCGGTGCGGTCGTGATCTTCGTGCTCTGCCGCCGCGAGTTGACGGCCCGCGCCCAGCTGCACCTCGGCGTGCTCGCGCTCGCGTTCGACTTCGCAATCGTCTCCGCGTACATCTTCGTCTACAGCTACGAGCGCGGGACGCCGGTCCGCCAAGTGATGCTCATGCCGCTCGTCGAGGCGGGGCTCCGCTTCGGGATCACGGGCGCGCTGGCCGTCGTGGTCGCGAGCGCGCCGGTCATGTTCGTCTTCGAGTGGCTCCGAGAGCGCCGCTACCCACCGCTCAGCTTCCACGTCGACTTCGTCACGCTGCAGCTCGGGATCGAGCTGCTGCTCGGGCTCGTCGTCGGCTGGCTCGCCTCGCGGCTGTTTCGCCAGACGTCGATCGCGGAGGCGAGGGCCGCCGAGGCCGAGCGGCTGCGCGACGAGCTCGGCCGCCGGGCGGACGTGCTCGAGGCTGCGAACCGCTGCGCGCGAGCGCTCGGCTCGTCGCTCGAGCTCGAGCAGGCGTTCGACGCGTTCATCAACGAGGTTCGCGTGCTGATCCCCTTCGACCGGATTTCGATCGTGCTTGCCGAGGAGGGGGCCGCGCACGTGATGGCGGTCAGCGGCGAGGGCGCCGAGAACGTCCTGCCGCCCGACTCGGCGCAGCCGATCCAGGGCTCGGTGCTCGAGGAGGTGCTCAGCACGAGCGAGGCCGTCTACCGCCGAGACATGAGCGGCGCGGAGTACGACGGTGAGGACAAGCTCCTCGCGCTGGGGCTCCACAGCCGGCTCGGGACACCGCTCCTCCAGGGTCCGCAGGCGATCGGGATGATCGCGATCTCACGCCACGAGACGGACGCGTTCAGCTCCGAGGAGATCGAGCTCGCGGAGTTGCTCGGGCGCCTCGTCGCGAGCGCGGTGCAGAACATCCGGGCGTACGACGCCGAGCGCCGGACGGTCGAGGAGCTACGGCGCCTCTCGGCTCTCCGTGCCGACTTCGTCTCGCTGGTGTCGCATGAGCTCCGCACGCCGATGGCTGCGGTGATCGGCTCGGCCCGGACCCTGCAGCAGCGCTGGCGGGAGCTCACGGCCGACCAGCGCGAGTCGTTCCTCGGCCTGATCGCCGACGAGACCGAGCGGCTCGCGGGCCTGGTCGGCGACGTGCTCGACACCTCGAGGATCGAGGCGGGCACGTTCAACATCCGGTTCGGCGAGGTCGACCTCGGTGAGCTCGTGCGCGACACGGTGGCGCTCGCCGAGCTGGGCTCGGACGAGGTGGGCCTCCGCGCCGAGGTGCACGAGCCGCTGCCGCAGGTGCGCGGCGACGCCGAGCGGCTGCGGCAGGTGCTCATGAACCTGATCGACAACGCGATCAAGTACTCTCCGGCCGGGGACGAGGTCGAGGTGCGCGCCTACAGCGAGGCCGGCCGCGTGCTCGTCGCCATCCGCGACCACGGGCCCGGGATCGCGCCCGAGGATCAGCGCCTGATCTTCGAGAAGTTCGGCCGGGTCACGAGCGGCAACACGAGGCCGGGCACCGGGCTCGGCCTCTTCATCGCGCGCTCGATCGCCGAGGCGCACGGCGGCACGCTGGACGTCTCCTCGTCGCCCCGCCGCGGGTCGACGTTCACGCTCGAGCTGCCGCGGCAGAGCTAGCTCAGGCGGGCCCTCCGCCCTCGAGGCTCGCGCTCACCGCCGCGATCGCGGCCTCCTCCGCGGGGCTGACCTTCTCGCCGTCCTCCTTGTGGGCGGCCGCGACGTTCTTCGCCACGTTGAGCGTGAACGTCTTGTAGGCGGTCACGTCGTCCGGGGTCGCCTTGCTCTCGAGGAGCGAGGTCGCCTCGTGGATCCGCTGGAGGCCCTGCCCCTGGAGCTCCTCGGCCGAGTGGTACTTGTGTCGGTCGAAGTGCGGCTTCTCGGACACGAGCGTGTCGAGCAGCTCGCTCTCCCCGTGGTGCTGGCGCGCCTCGGCGTAGGTCTTGGCAAGCGCGTAGCTCTCCCTGAACGTGCCGCCCTTCTGCGCCGTTGCGGCGATCATGCCGGCGATCGCGGGGCCCTCGGCCACGAGGCCCCACTCCTCCTCGGTGAAGTCGCTCTTCGCGGTCATCTCACCACCCCCTCGTTCGTGTGAATGGACGCTGCTCGGGGCAGCATGGCGAATCTCGCCTGCGGGTGCGCCGCTAGGCGGAGGTGACGCGGACGCGCGAGAGGCCGAGGTCGCGCTGCAGCTCGCGCGCACGCTGGGCGATCGCCCTGCGGAGCTCCGGCGGGTCGAGCACGACCGCCTCGCCGCGGTACGACAGGATCTCGCCGACGAGCCACTCCGGGCTCCCGACCGGCCGCTCGGCCACCGCGGAGCGGTCGCGCAGGAGCCGTGCGCCCTTCTCGAGCTCCCAGCGGGCGATCTCCTTCGAGTACCAGATCCGCGCGGTACGGGCGTCGCGGAACTCGTGCGGGTCGAAGCCCTCGCGCGGCTCGAAGCGGCTGCGCTGGATCCGTGCGCTGCGCATCCGATCGAGCCGGAACGAGCGCTCGCCCTCGCGCGTGCGGTCCCAGGTGTGCACGTACCAGTACGGGAGGCGCCGCTCGAGCGAGTAGGGCTCGACGAGGTGCGTCGAGATCTCGTCCTCGCCCTCCTTGAGGTAGTCGACCTGGACGAGCCGCCGCTCGCGCAGCCCGCGGCTGAGCGTTCCGACGAGGTCCTCCTCGGCGCGCTGCACCTGTGGCTCCGGGGTCTGGGCCAGCTCGAACTCGCCGAACGTCTCCTCGAGCTTCGCCCGCACGCGCTCGAGCGGAGTGCGCGCGTCTGCGGCGATCATCGGCCCGACGAACTCGAGCGCGAGCCTGATCGCGCGCGCCTCGAGCGGGGTCAGACGCGGCGGCGCGCGAAACGTGTCCCCGAACAGCTCCTTGTCGACGCGGACGGTGTCGCCGTCGAGCTCGGCGTAGACGGCGTAGCAGCCACCGCCGAAGTTGACGAGGTTGAGCAGGGACAGGTGCTCCTCGAGCTCTTCGGGCGGGATCCCGAACCGCTCGACGAGGTCGGCGGCGGGGATCTCGGCCTCGGCGTCCTCGCCGCAGCGGTCGAGCAGGTAGGCGAGGAGCGCCTGGAGGACGGCGAAGCGCTCGGGGTGGACCGGCGCGGCCGGCCGCTCGACGGCCTCCTCGGCCTCGCCGTTCAGCTCCGCGGCCAGGCGCTCGGGCGGCTTCTCGTGGCGGTCGCGGACGGCGCGCAGCGCCCGCGCGACCTCGCGCCGGAGCTCCTCCGGGGCCTGCGGCGCCGCGCGCCCGTCCTGGCGCAGGACCCAGGATGCGAGCAGCGGCAGGCTCGAGTACTCGGTCACGAAGACGCCCTCCTCGACCCGGCCGCGGCCAGCGTATGTCCGCTGCACCCACCAGGCCGTGTCGCCGCCGACCTCGATCCGGGCCTCGCCGACCGGATCGCCGATCTGCCACGGAGGCCGGCCCCGATACTGGCCGACGTCGAACTCGGCGGGCAGGCGGAAGTCGCGCTCGCGCCTCGTGGCGAAGCGGATCTCGCCCCGGATTCTCGAGACGCGGAACGTGCGCTCGTCGTCGGCGTCGAGGTCCTGGCCGACGACGTACCACGCGCCCGCGTCCTGGAACAGCGCGTACGGGTTGATCGTCCGTTCCCGCTCGTCGTCCCGCGAGATCGACCAGTAGGGGAACTTGACCGTGCGCTGCTTCGAGATGGCGGCCTCGAGCTTGCTCAGCCGCCCCTGCATCTCGGTCGAGTACTCGGGGTCGAGCAC
>Ga0335085_10001536_pt1 | contig 47899 bp, 50 predicted proteins | sample Lox_Sample_45_FD_206712 | JGI IMG/M metagenome (GOLD analysis project Ga0335085, IMG submission 206712) | Soil microbial communities from Loxahatchee National Wildlife Refuge, Florida, United States - Lox_Sample_4.5 | ecosystem: Environmental > Terrestrial > Soil > Wetlands | place: USA...
TCTCTCCGGCGGAAAGACCGGAGAGGATCTCGGTCTGCGTGGCATTCGATATGCCGACAGTTACGGGAACTTTTACGATATTTGGCACGACGCCCGCGGGAAATTGTATCGTTTGCGTCCCGTTGCCGGCTCTCGATCCCCTTGTCGTCGAACCATTGGCGAATGTCGACGAGGACATGGTGGATGATCCGAATGCAAAGCTTGAAGATGCGTTTCGGTATCCGAATCCGTTCGTCGAAGAGGCAAAGTTCCTACTTCGCGTGCTTGATCCGAAACCGCCGCCAAAGCCCATCGGAGTCGAAGATCCCGTCTCGGCAACAAGCACATACTTTTGGTTGCCGGAGGTCATGATCGCTGAGTTTGGCACGATGAGGGTATTCGGATGGTCGGTAATATTGATATTTGCGATAGCGGTCATACCGGTTTGCACAGAGCTGTTCTGCTCGTCAAGGGCGATTTGGACGCTGTAATTAACAACTCCTTGCGTGACGGTGCCGAGCGGATCGACATAGCTGACATGTCCTTGGATCGTCACACCTGGCAAGGCATCGAACGTAACTTGCACCGGATCGTTTGCCGCCACTTTTGCCGCGTCAACCTCATTGAGAGCGATATTAACCACTCTCTGCGAAGTGATCAGCGTGCCGAGCGACGTTGCCGATGAGATCTGCTGGCCGATCTGCGCGGTCAGGCCGCCGATCTGTCCGTCGAAAGGCGCAGTGATGATCCTGCTTTGATAATTCTGTTCGGCATTCGCGAGGTTTGCGTTCGCATTGTCAAGGGCGGATTTTGCAACGGTCACATCGTCCGGATTTGGCGGGGCTGTTTGCAATGCAAGGGACTGCTGGTCGTTCGCCAGATTTGTCTCGGCATTCTTATACGATTGCAAGGACGAAGTGAGCGAACTGATCGATGAATCGGCGCTCGATCGGGCCGCAGATGCGGTCGATTTGGCGCTTGCGAGCGTGGATTGCGCCGTCGATCCCGCAGCATTGCTGTACAGGCTGAACAAGGTCGTCATGTTGTCAAAATATATCCGCAATTGGCCGAGGTATGAGATGGAATCATCGAGCAATGTCACGACGCTGCTTGAGCTTATGGTCGAGCTCGCCGCCGCATCGATCTCTCCTCTCCAGGAATTGAGCACGCTTCCGATCGCGGCCCTACCCGTCGTGACATTTGTCTGCGCTTGTTGAGCGGTAAAACTGATCCCGCTCATGAGCAGGATCGGATTGACGCCGGTGAGCGTCGCCGGATCAAAGAACTGATCGGTATCGATGTAGACCGAATTGGAAACAGAAGAGTATGCCGACTGGACGCTGAGCAGAATATTTTGTTGGTCATTTGCCAGGGTCGTCTCGTCCGACTGGATCGAATTGTTGAGAGATTGCAGCTGGATGGCTGTGGGACCGTCGATCAGCTTATTGTAGCTCGCCTGAGCGCTTTCCACAGATGCTTTTGCCTGATTGAGCGTTTGCAATGCGTTTTGTCCATCAAGAGTGGCAATGACCTGTCCCGCTTTCACAAAATCACCGTTTTTTACATTGACGGAAACGATCTGACCAAGCGTTTGGGTTTGACCGACGGTTTGCGGCTGAATGCTCACCTGTCCAAGGTCTGCGACTTGACCCGAACCAGAAACGGAGACGGCCAGGTCGCCCGTTTGCACTCTGCCAAAAACATATGAAGTGGCGGTCGCCGTTCTGCCTCCCGCAAAGAGCGCATATGCGGCCGACAAGAGAACGATCACCGAGATGATCGTAAGCGGTTTATGGGCGGATGCGAACGGTTTGAATTTTGACCAGATCGATCGTATGTTTGACAGCATGTTCTTCATTCTATTTTTTTTGTTATCTGTTCATTAAATTAATAAGGGTCCCTCCATCATTCAATTTGACGGCGGCGGCAGAACGCGCACCAATTTTGCCGAAAGTATCGCTTCGGTCGAAGAGGCGGGTTCTCCGAACACGACGACATAGTCGTTCAATTTTAAACTGGTCACATTCTCATCTCCATCAGCGTCCTTGATCTGAGTGCTTGTTGAGATCTGGATCGTTTTTTCGATGCCGGCGCGGTCTTCGATCGTCGCGAACGGCAGTTTGAGATCGACGATCTGCCCGACCGCGCCGTGCGTATTTTCAATGCTTCCTCCTTTGTTGATCATCATCATGATTCCCCCTTGGCTTCCGTTTACCGCGCGGAAATAGTTCTCGCCGATCTTATTGTCAAAAGAAGCTTTCTCGAAACCGACGTAGAGACCGGCTTGAAAGGCAAGAAGCAGTGCAATGATCGCCACGATCACATAGACAATGACCTTGAACGTGCCTGACCTTGCAATGTGTTTTATTTCATCGATCATGGTTCGTAGTATATCAAAAAATTATAAAGCGTATGAAAGCTCCTTTGCATTGTTTGTTGCGTACCGAATGGAAATAAGGATGATAAAAACGGAAAGAAACATGACCGTGATGGCAAAGAATGGCAACGAATCGATGAGCGAGAGCGCGAATGAACCGAAGTTGGCGAGCACGATCTTGCTATCGGAAAAGATGAGGGACCAATACGCGGAAAATCCGGACTGCTGCAAAGCCCGGGCGGTCATCATCAAGAAATAGACGCATGAGAGCGTCGAAGCGGACAGAAGGGAAAAGCCGATGATTTTCCTGTTCCTATTCCTCTGCTCGATCGCCTTTTCGACGCGCGTGAGGACGTTTGCCTTCAAACCGGCCGGCGGATCCACTTCTTCCAAGACGAGCCTTGCTTGTATGGTTTCCTTTGTCATGTTGTTATTTGTACGCATTATGTGATTATTTTGGTGCACCGCCGAGCTTTTTTCTCAATATGATGAGCGCTCTGCGATGCTGGCTTTTCACCGTATTGACCGATTTTTTCAGCATCTTTCCGATCTCCTCGAAGTCCAGACTTTCATGATATCGCAGGACCAAAACCTCCCGATATTGGACCGAGAGTTCATTGAGCAATTTCTCCACCAGTATTTTGTTTTCTGAAAGCTCGAAAAGTTCATGAGCGGTCTTTTCAGTGTCGACAAGCGTATCCTCAAGGTAGTTGTTCCCATCCTCATTTTCAAATTCCGAGAATAGGACGCTTTTTTTCTTCCGCATCCAGTCGATCGTGGTGTTCCGAACGATCGTATAGAGCCACGTTTTGAACCTTTCTCCTTGCCGGAATGCGCCGATATGTTTCCACAACTTGACGAAACTTTCCTGGGAGATCTCCTCGGCATCCTTCGGATTGCCGCAGAGGCGCAAACTGAAATTGTAGACGGGTTTGAGATAGCGGTTCACGAGCTCGACGAATGCGGCGTCTTCCTCCTTTTCCCTATAATGAAAAACAAGTTCTTCATCTTTGAGTCCCGAGATGTCTTCCATACATGAATTATAGCAAGCATCGCTCCCGTATGGTACGCATCCGGAGGACGAGACGGTGCAAAATTATTTTAAGACCGGTCGTGTTCGCGCCATCAGGACAAAAATAATGAGCCCGATAACGACAGTCACGCTTCCGGCAACGAGCGCCGTATTGTCTCCGTATTGCTGCCAGATGAATCCGCCGATGATCCCGGAGAAGAGCGAACCGAAACCGACGGCGGCGTTCAAGTATCCGTACGCTTCGCCTTTGTATTCTTTTTCCACGAGATTGGAAACATATGCCCTCTGCATGCCGTCCGTCAGAGCGGCATTGGTGCCAAGAAGCAGAAAACCGATGACGAGCACCGGAGCTGTGTGGGAAAGGATAAGCACGATATATCCGACGACAAGCATAATATAGCCGGTAAAGATCACTTTGCGATTCCCTATCTTGTCGGCGATCTTCCCCGCGGGCGTCGAGAAGATCGCGTAGGAAATATTATAGACCATATAGAAGAGCGGAATGGATGCAATGACAAAACCGAGATCTTTCGTTTTGAACAAAAGTATGGCGACTGGCAACGAACCGAGTGACAGGATAAAAATGGAGATCAAATACAGTTTGAATGAAAACGGGAATCGATAACCCGCTTTTTGGGAGATCTCCCTATTTTGGACCATCGTTTTGACCTCGGTGACAAGCACGAGGCTGAAGACCGCAAAAATACCGATCACGAATGCGGTGACAAAGACCGTATTGAACGCATTTGGATTTTTCAACAGGATGAAATAGGCGACAAGCGGACCGAGTATAGCTCCTCCAGTATCCATCGCCCGATGATAGCCGAACGATTTCCCCATCTCTTCGGGCGCCGCGGAGGCGGATATGAGCGCATCGCGCGGCGCATCGCGAAGGCCTTTGCCGAGCCGGTCGGTCACCCGCAGTCCGATGACGCCGCCGACGCTTGAGACGAGGAGATAGAACGGCCGTGTGGCGACGGAAAGGCTGTAGCCAAGCACGGCGAATATTTTTTTCCGGTGGATCTTGTCGGAAAGCTTGCCGGAATAAATCTTCATGAAGTCCGATGCCGCCTCGGCGATCCCTTCGACAAGTCCGAGCGACTCGGCGCCGGATCTGAGGATCGAAATGAAAAATGCCGGCAGGATGGAAAGGATCATCTCCGACGAGAAGTCGTTGAAGAAGCTCGTCAGTCCGAGGAAAAAAACATTTTTCTGCAAGCCGAAGATCTTATCTTTTTCCATAAATATTCCAGTAAATTATATCACAAGAAAAATCGGAGACACCTGTCTCCGATTTTCATCGAACTGCCGGTTATGGGTATTATTGCGTGACCGAAGTCGTCGCTGAAACAGTGGTCGTGGCGGATATTCCCCCTTTCGGAGTCAGACTTCGAATGCCTTTCAGAACGGTTTCCATATCTTTTCTGACCGCTTGCAGATCCGTATTCCCCGCTTTGATATCGGCTCGTCCGGTCTTCAAAGCTGCGGTATTTGATGCTGCGACGGCCGCATTGCCTTGATCCGGCGTAAGCGATGCGGTGGCAGTGATCGCGGCAGAACCTTGTGTTTGCGCATCGGCCATCTTCGCTGTGATATCAGCCATAATAGACGTCAAAGAACTCGTGTCTTTGCCCGCGGATTGCAGAGCCGAGATCCTTGTTTGGAGTTTATTTTGCATGATCGTCATGAGAGAGATGATCTGGTTGATCCTGTCCGCCGCCGTGAGTATGGCGATCTGCGGCTCAATGAGAGCATAGACCCGGTAATCTCCGGTGATCGATTTGAGATCGTCGCGAAGGGTGGTCGTGCCGGTGTCTGCGTCGATCTTTGTCTTGAGCGAGGTCATCACCGCGATCTCATTTTGGACGCTTGCCGTGATCGTCGTTTTATCGGTTGCCGACACGTTTTTGATACCGTTGATCTTTGCGATCAAATTGTTCAAAGAATCTATTCTTGCGGAAATTTCTTTATCAGCTGATGCAGTTTCCCTCTGCATCATATTTTCTTGCCGCGCCTCTATGTTTGCGGCCCGGGTCGTGCTCGCCTCCGCGCGCATTTTAGCCCGCGTGGTCGATGAGAGACCTTGGTACCTGATCGTTGCGCTCGCATTTACTGCCGAGACCGGCGTGCCGGCGCTCACATTCACATTGCCATATATTTGGGCCAAAGCGGCTGAAGCGAAAGAGCCCATCAATGCGACAACTGTTATTCCTGATGTTATTTTTTTTGACATAGACATGTTCTTAAATGATTATTTTCCGATAAATTGTTATTGGTTGCTTGCCGTCGCATCAAGGCTTGCCGCGTCGGAATTCAAGCTATCAAGCTGCGAGTCCAAGTTCGACATATCTTGGTTGATCGCGGCGTCCGAAGTGTCCGTCGTCGAAGCAACGTACGTATTGTTCTCGACGGGCTGATTCATTCCGGTATTGGTTTTTGACATATATGCCCAAATGGCCCAGACAACGGCGATCAACACTATGAGGATAAAAAATGTTTTTATTGTTTTTGACATGGAATGTGATTATAAAACTGTTAAAAATGCCGATAATATTATATACTGACACGCGTATGAAATTAAATCCGGTTATCAACAGTGTTTTTTCTCTCTTTTTTTTCCTTTGCGCGCCGCTTGCGGCGGGCGCCCAGACCGCGGGGTCAAGCTGTCTCTCATTTCCCAATCAGCTCAATGCCTCTGAAAAAGCCGAATGCACCGCAGAGTTGAACCAAACGCAGCAGGAGTTGGCGCAGGCCCAGGCGTCGCTTGCGGCCCAGCACGCGACATCGACCTCCATCCAGAGCCAGATCAACGCGATTGCGGCGAACATCAAGGTCGAGGAGCTTGATATCCAGGCAAAGAATTTGTCGATCAAAACGCTTGGACAAAATATCAGCGACACGCAAGACGAGATCAACAGCTTGGACGCGCAGATCGAGCAGAACAAAGAAAGCATCGCCGACATGTTCCGCCAGCTCGACGAAGCCGATAACACTTCTCTTCTGGAGGTCATTCTTTCCAATCAAACGATATCGGGCGCCGTGGAAGATACGAACAATCTGGAACTGCTCCAGCAAGATCTGAACACGCTTTCCGCCGATCTTGCGAACGAAGAGGCTTCGAGCACTGCGGCAAAAAATAATCTGGTGAACAGGCAGAACGACGCCATCGATGCGAGGTATGCCATCCAGCAGGAACAAAAGACCCTGCAGGCGAATCAAAATCAGCAGAAACAATTGCTCGCGGTAAGCCAAGCGACCGAAAAAGCGAAACAGATCTACGTTGCCGCGACCCAAAAGCAGATCGACGCCATCAACGCAAAGCTCTTTGCCCTTGCCGGCGGATCGAACGCGATCCCGTTCGGCGTGGCATATCAGTATGCGGTCGCGGCGCAAAGAGCGACCGGCGTCGATCCCGCATTTCTCCTTGCTATTTTGACCCAAGAAACAAATTTGGGAAACAACCAAGGAACCTGTTATCTGACGAATCCGCAGACCGGCGCAGGGGTCAATGTGAAATCCGGCAAGACCTATCCGAATGTCATGAAGCCGACGCGCGATGTCCAACCGTTCCTGACGATCACTTCCGATCTAAACGTCGATCCGTACCATACCATCGTCTCTTGTCCACAATCGACAGGCTACGGCGGCGCCATGGGCCCGGCGCAATTCATCGCATCCACATGGATGGGGCTGGTGAGCAGGATCACTTCGGCTCTCGGCATTACCGGCATGGCAAACCCGTGGAATCCGGAGCATGCGTTCCTCGCATCCGCCATCTATCTTTCCGATCTCGGCGCCGGCGCCGGCGGCTACACGGCGGAGATGCGGGCGGCGTGCAAATATTACGGCAGCGGCGGATCGTATTGCACCTACGGGGCGAATGTTCTTGCCATCGTCTCGAACACGATCCAGCCGGAGATCAACACCGTGAACGGGTTTTAAAACAATATATTGATCATGATCACATTTTTTCAAGCTGTCGTGCTCGGTTCGCTTCAGGGGATCACCGAGCTCTTCCCTGTTTCAAGCTTGGGACATTCTGTTTTGCTTCCGGCGCTTTTTGGTTGGAGCATCAGCCAGAACAGTGATACCTTCCTCACTTTTCTTGTGGCGACGCACTTTGCCACCGCGCTTGTCCTTTTTATGTTCTTTTTCAAAGACTGGGTCTTGATCGTGAAAGCGATTTTCCGCTCGTTGAAAAATCGCGTCATCAATATCAATGACACATATGAAAAGCTTGGCTGGATGATCGTCATTGCCACCATTCCTGTCGGCATTCTCGGCGTTTTATTTCAGGATAAAGTTCAGGCGCTTCTCGCATCGGCAAATTATGTCTGCCTCTTTTTGATCGTAAACGGTCTCGTGCTTTTTGGCGCGGAATATTTGAGAAAAAAAGCAATTGCAACAGTTGCAGATACCGATGCAAAGATCGCGAAAATTTCCTGGTTCGATAGCGTAAAAGTCGGCGTATCCGAATGCATCGCGCTCATCCCCGGCTTTTCGCGGACTGGCGCGACATTGAGTTCGGGTCTTTTTATCGGCCTCGACCATGAAGCTGCGGCGCGGTTTTCATTTTTGCTTGCGACGCCAGTCATCTTTGCTGCCGCAGTTTTGAAATTGCCGGATTTATTCGGTCTTGATCCGCAAACTTCTCTGCCAATTTTCGTCGGCGCTCTTTTTGCCGCGCTCGGTGCGTATTTCTCGATCAAATTCCTGAGCAGATATTTCAAGACAAAAACGCTCACACCGTTTGCGATCTATTGTATCCTTGCGGGAGCAGTTTCTTTTCTAATCCTTTTAGTTCGCTGATATCTTTCCGCTTGCAAACCACGCATACGCAAAGAGTGCGAGTGCGAGCAAAAGTGATGCCAACCCGTGTTTGAAATGGACTGTGGTAACGCCATTTTCAAATCCCGGAATATAGCTCGGGAGCGACCCTGCGGCCGTCGTCCAATACACAAAAGCTAAAACCAAAAATCCGATTCCCAACAAAACAGCAAGTGTGATCAATAATTTATTCATGATGCATCCAGTCTAATACAACCCCTTCTTTTTTCAAAATCCTGATCTTCTCGAGCGCGCCGCGGTTGTAGCCGCCGGCGTAATGATCCGAACGGATGACATGGTGGCACGGGATCTTCGGATCATGGTTTTTGTGCAGAATATTCCCGACGGCGCGGTATGCTTTCGGTTTTCCCGCTTTTCGGGCGACCTCCTGGTAGGTCAAAACCTTTCCTTTAGGGATCTTTTTTATCACGGCGTAGACTTTTTCTGAAAAGGAATTCTTTTTCATGGTGTATATATCATGCAATACGGGTGCGCCACCACCATTTCGGAAGTTCTCCCACCTGCATCCAGAGAAACGACCATAGCCAGACAAAGAGAATGTACGTGATCGGGATCGGCGCAGTAAATATGCCGAAATACGCGATGAGACTGGCGAGCAGCTGGGTCAGCGTGGTCGCCCAGATGACCTGCTTGGACGGCAAAAATGTGTACCATGGCTTTTCCGTATGGGCGATGTAGATGAGCATATGTCCGGATATGGTCAGTTTGAGGAAAAACAATGTCTGCACCATGGCCCACGGCGCATGGACGATGGCGACCGCGATAAAAAGCAGGATCATGCTGTTGAGGATGCCCACGCACCCGAAGAGCAGGCTCAGCGTAAAACGTTTTTTCGGATCGACCTTTGACGCCATTTTGGATACGACCACCCGGTCGTATGCAAGCGAGATGATCGGCACGTCGTTGAGAAGCGCGATCAGGATGATCTGGACCGGCGTGAGCGGGTAAGTGCCAAAGATAAGGCCGATGATCGCGATCGTCACGATCAGCCGGAAACTTTCCGAAATGCGATAGACGGAATAATTGTATAAACGGGCGAATATCTTCCTGGCTTCGATGATCGCATCCTTGATGACCGCGATGCCGGGCAAGGTAAGGACGATGTCGGCGGCGCCTTTCAGCGCATCGACCGCGTTTGCGACGGCAAAGCCGACATCTGCCGCCTTGATCGGCGGAACATCGTTCACCCCGTCTCCCGTCACTGCGACGACATACCCGCCGGGAAGAGATTGCGCCATGGTCACCAGATCGTATTTGTCCTTGGGAAGCACTTCGGCGAAACCCGCGGTCGAATCGAATGTTTTTCCCACCGCGGCAATATTTTTTTCCAATGCTTCCCGCGTGATGATATCCCCTTCTATGCCGATCTCCTTTGCCACGTGCGCCGCCACGTCATGTCCGTCTCCGGTGACCATTTTTACGGAAATGCCGTACTCGTGCATGAACGCGATCGTTTCTTTTGCATCGTGGCGCACGGCGTCGGCAAGAAAAAATACGACGAGCGGCGTCATATGCTCCTCTTTTTCATTTTTACTGATAGCCACTGCAAGCGCGCGAAATCCTTCCATTGCCGCTTGTGCGATCAAAGCATCGTAATGATTTTTTGTTCCATCAGTAAGGAGAGAAAACTCACGGATCGTTTGCGGAGCGCCGAGAGCGACAGCGACTTTCTTCCCGTTTCTTTCAAGAAAAACCGTCGTATGTTTTCGTATTGAATCTCCGGGAATAAAATCAATGATTTTTGCGGGATTGATATGTAGTTCTTCGGATTTTGCGATTATGGCCGCATCGATCGGATTGAGTTTCGGCACAGGGGCTGCAGCAAAAGCCAGGGAAAGAATTTCATTTTGAGGAATGTTGGAAACAAGAAAATGCGTTTCCACCACTTTGATCTTATTTTCTGTCAGGGTTCCCGTTTTGTCGGAAAGGAGGAGGTTCACGTTTGCCAAGTCTTCGAGCGATGAGAGCCGGCGCACGATGACCGATTTCCTGGAGAGTTCCATGATCCCGATCGATATGATGAGCGTCATGATCGTCGGCAGCGCGACAGGAATGCCCGCGATCAGCAAACTGACATCGAGCGTCGCGATTTTGAGGATCGGTTCATGCACGGCAAAAAGGACGACGGTCAATATCGCCATGACACAGATACTGATGGTCGAAAGGAATTTTGAAATGGAGAGAATGTCCTTTTCCAGCTTGCTTTGGCGTTTGCCGGTGTCGATGAGCGAGAGCGTCGTGCCGAAATAGGTCTTTTTTCCCGTTGCCGAAACCTGCGCTGCGGCGATGCCGGTCGAAACGAAAGATCCGGAATACGCCGTCTCGCCGGTCTTTTTTTCCTTCGGCAGCGACTCGCCGGTAATGACCGATTCATTGACGGAAAGGTTCTTTGCGCTGATGAAGGTCACGTCCGCCGGCACCAGGTCCCCGACGGAAAGCTCGACAATGTCTCCCGGCACAAGGCCGGTCGATGGAATGCTTTTCCATGCGGCATCCCTGAAGACCTTGACCGCGACGGTCAATTTTTCTTTGAGTTTTTCTATCGTATTGTCCGCCTTTGCTTCGTGCCAAACGCCGACACCGATGTTCATCACAAAAAGGGCGAGAATGATGATCGCGTCGCTCCTCTCGCCGGCAGCAAGCGAAAGTCCTCCGGCCACGATGAACATGATCGACATGGGTGAAGAGACCCACTTCACAAAATGCGAAAAGAAAGAAACTTTCTTTTCTTCTATCGTGTTCGGACCGTATGTTTTCAGGCGTTCGGCGACCTCTTTCGCGGAAAGTCCTTCAAATTCTGGCGACAATTCTGGCATGCATCCATTATAAGGCACATGTTCCCTTTGGCAATGATAGCGCCGGAAGGATTTTTAAAATCCGAGCTTTTCCTTCAGGATGATCACATGAAAAGTCCTTCCCGACATCGGATTTTCACCGTGAACAATGAGTGTTTTATTGTTTGCCGTATGCGCCTTGTAGGCTTTCATCGCGCGGTCGTCTTCAAGCGGAACGACGTATGTTTCGAGGCGCTTCATTCCTTCGGCAAGATCGGGCACGATCTTCTGCGCTCCGACGATAAGGATCAGATTCTTGGAAGTGAACACAAGATGCGGAAGCTGGCTTCCCGTATTTGAAGCGATGATCATTTCCCCGCCTTCGGTGAGCGCATGGACGCTGCCGAGATACCAGTCCGAGAGCACGGATTGTTTTCTGAGCTCTGCGCGCTTTGCCGCGTCATTTTCTGCAAGAATATTTGCGTGCAAGTCGTTCCAGCCGTGTTTGCCGTCTTTGAGGTATTGCATGAAGCCGATCTCTTCGAGGGTGGTCGATGAACCGTTCATCACCGAAGCTCCCGCCGGGATCAATTCTTTTATTTTTTCTAAAGCTTCTTTCTTTGCATTCACCACAATAGGATTGAAATTTTTTCCTTTCAATGATGCAACCGTCTTTGCGATCACCTGGTCCGATGCGATTGTGTCATAGCTCATGCAGATATTATATCCCATGTTCGCCAAAGTTCAATTTGGCGTCCGTCGGTCCTTTTTGAGGAGGTTTTGGCAGAGCATGATCTTCATCCGTATGCATGTTTCGCGTTGTTGAGGCGTTTCTTGTTTGATTTTGGTCATATGCTCCTCCTCCATAGACATGATCTTGATATGTTTTTAGTACAGTTTGCTGGATTTGATTAACCGTCCTTTGCTCGCCGTCGCTTTTTTCAAATCCGATCTTGCCGAGCACGTTTGCGTGTTCGCGCAGGGATTCATTGAATGAGTTTGCAATCGTACTTATTTTCGGGGTCGTGCTCGCAACCGATCGGATATTTTTGTCGAACGAGCTTACATTCGCGTTGAAATTCTGCTCGATCTCTTGCTGATACTGCGGCGTCAATTTGTTTTGGTTTGCCAATATTTCCGCCTCATTGATCCTGCGCACTGCCTTTGTTGCGTCCCATTGTGCTTTTGCCGCGGGAGTGATGGCAAGCGCGCCGACGATCGGTTCGGTCACATGAATCTTTACTGGATACAGGAGGTCTCCCGGCACCGTACCCTCGGCGGCATACGCAAGCGCGCCGCCGGTTGTAAGCAATGCAAGCGCGGAAGCGAGCACCGCGGCAAAGCGTTTATGCGCGTTCAAAATATTCCATACGGAACGCATCGGCGCGTACGGCGAAATGACCGGCGCCTTCATCACGCGCGCAAGGATCATATGTTTCTCATTTTTCGTGAGATGGATATGTTTCAGATCTTGTATTCCTTTGTTGAAATCATTCTCGTTCATTATTTTGTATGAAATTTTTCTTTCAGCTTCTCAAGTCCTCGATTGATGCGGACCGATACCGTGTTTGCCGTTTCGCCGACGATCTCCGCGATCTCCGCAGGCGTCAGATCTTCCGTAAATCGCAGGTACAGGACGTCCCGGTATGTCGGCTCAAGCGTCTCTACGGCGAGAAGCATTCGTTGTGCTTCGGCAGTGAGCGTGATATCGGCGAGCGATCGTTCATCGGCCGGATCGAATGGTTGCACAGTCTCTTCATTTTCGAGGAGCGCATCCAATGATTCCGATTTTTTCTTCCGATACCAGTCGATGATGCGGTTATGCGCGAGGGTAAAGAGGTATGCCCGCTCGTGGTTGATCACGGTGTCCGATCGGCACGCTTTCCAAAATTCGGCAAATACGTCCTGCGCGATATCAAGTGCCCTTTCCCGATCATGGACGCGCATGAAGCAATAGCGAAAGATGGAATCGGCTTCCCTTTCGTATACCCGGGTGAATTTTTCTTTTATATCGTGTGCTTCCATGGATTGTGACGTATGAGAACGCATCTTCTTTCAGAACGACAAGAACTTGATAATACAATAGATATTTGCGTATGTCCATGAAAGAGGCTTCTCCGGCAAACGTCTCTACCAGTGTGGATAGAGCAAGTCAAAGCGCCATCCATCTTATTAACGAATAATAATTTTTACAACGATTATGAACATAAAAAAAATCACTTCATCCCTGCTTGCAGTCGCACTGGTGGCAAACATTGCCATCGCGACGCCGGCATTTGCGGATGATCACGGCCTCGCTCAAGCCCAACCGGAGCCGCATGGTATGGGCGGACCAAAGGGTGGCATGCAGTTTGGTTTTGGTCCCCGCGGCACAAGCACGATGAATGCGCCGCATCCCGGCATGGGCGGGCCCAATGCGGACCAAAATAAAATGCGGAAAATGAATCCGGTCGTTTTCGGCACCGTTTCAAGCGTGAGCGGCAATATCCTCACCGTGACCGCCCCTCTCCGACCGGGCTTTGGATTCGGCATGGATATGGAACACATGCATTGGAATGTCGGCACATCGACTGCCACGACAACTCCGCCTGCACCTGCGACAAGCACTGCGTACACCGTGGACGCGACCAATGCGAAGATATTCAAGAACAATGCCACGGCAACCGTTGCGAATATTTCCGTCGGCGACTCGGTGTTCGTCCAGGGCGCGCCGAATGCATCAAGCACGAATACCATCATTGCTTCGACCATCTATGATGTCGTCGTAAAGGCAAACAAAGGCGGAGACAATGATAATAAACAGCATCCGACCTCAACGCCGCCAAGCCTCTTCCAGGATAACGGCCAGCCGATCGTCATCGGCACCGTCTCGGCGATCGGAACGACCGTCGGCACTTCCACCGGAACTTCGACAGCAAGCACGACAGTGACGGCCGCTCCGACGACGATCACGGTCACAAGCCAGAACATCGTATATACCGTCGACCTTACCAATGCAAAGATCGTCTCGGGCAATAACGCTTCCTCGACGATCGCAAATATTGCAGTCGGCGATAAAGTGCTGGTTCAGGGAACCGTCACCGGAACTTCGATCGCGGCTTCGACGCTTGTCGATCAGAATCAAAGCAATCCGGGGCCAAAGAAACCCGTCCAAGATTTCTTCCGATCGATCGGCTCGTTCTTCTCCCGATTCTTCCACTTCTAAAATATCGAGAGATGAACAAAAACCGGACGCAAAGTCCGGTTTTTGTTTTGTGATCCCATGATCCTTTCAGAAAATAAATGGGATGAGCATCTTCGTCCGCTTTTTGTAGGCGGGATAGGCGTCGGGAAATTTTTCCAGCATGATCTTTTCCTCCACTTTCGCGCTGTAGAAAAAATAGATAAAGTAAAAGACGAAAAAGAAAATCCACTCGAGCCCGCCGACGAGCGCCGAGCCGAAAACCGCGAGAAAGATCCCGCTGTAGATTGGATTGCGGATATAGGCATACGGACCGGTCGTGACGAGTTCGGCTCCCTCTTTGTTTGTCATCGGCATGCCCCAGTTCTTTCCCAAATATTTTCTTGCCCAGACGGCGAGCGAAAGACCGAGGATGCACAGTATTGTTCCGATGCATTGAATGAACGGATTGGAAAAGATTACCTCGCGGTCGAGCGTTTGAAATGCGTGAGTGGAAAATACGACGCTGAAAGCGACGATGAAAACGATCATCAAAAAGAACCGAAACACGACGCCCCGCCTCTTTTGAATATTTTTCTTCACCCCGATGGCGGATATAAGCCAATAAGCGATGAAAACCGTCCAAAGAATTCCGATGAGCGCGCTGAACGTGGGCATGAAGATATGATATCAGATTTTAGCGTCTTATCAAAAATAAAAAAGGCCGTTTCCTGAAAAAACAGGGCGTGCCTTTAGTATCAGTGATTTATACTACTCTTGCCTATTAAGAAAATCTTTGCCTCATCAGTTTTAAGAAAATATGACTGCCATACCATTTTTCCTCCGTCTGCAGGTATCGCACATATTAGATGCCAGCCCGAACTGAACGGTATTCTATCAGTTTTATCACCCGGGGAAAGAGAATTTCCGACGGGCTTGCCATGTACAGTTGCGGCAATCAGCTTGTCATCCACGACAATATTCCAATTTTGCGAAGCCTGATTTTCAAACCTGATGAACCCGGTGCCATCGGGCGGCTGGTTTTTTATCTCACAAAATAAAAATAGACCCAGGGCCGCAAATAAAAGTATCGACAGCGACGTGCGCATGCGTCCAAAAAATTTTGAAATCTTCCCAGCCGGAGTTTTGGCCGGAATATTTTTTTTCATGGCCATTCTCCTTGACGTCAAATGTGCATCTGACGGCAGAATATCATATTATATACGAATTGTCAATTTAAAATTTTCCCGCAATGCTAGGTTTTGATGATTATTCAACTTAACGAGATTAGAGATAACAAAAAAATTATTTCTTGGTTGGATCATATAAACTTTCTTCCGCAAGTTTGAGAGTTTCTTCACCCAATCTCTTGAGGCTTTCTGGTAAGTTTTTTAAAACTTTATGAAGATCATCTAGATAATAATTTGGCATACCACTTTTTTTAATATACTCTTTTATTTCTGGAAGCGTACTTTCGGCACCAAATCTTGCTTTTATATCCATTCCTAATTTTTCAATCATTTTTGAGATTTCTCCAACCTGTCCTTTACTTCTAAATTTCTCAATCTCGAAGTCTATAATGGTTTTTTTAATATCAAAAATTTCATCTTCAAAGTTATTCTGAACAGAATTAATCTGGATAGCGATAGAATCAGAAGTTTTCTTTATCTGATTTTGGAACGAATTTTTAGCATCAGTTAATTCTTTTTCAAGAGTACCCAACTTAGAATTTTTAATTTCTTTTCTCATTCTGAAAATAATGATTGTAAGAACAGCGGTATAAATAACTATGAATAGTTCAAAAGGAAACTTGCAAAATAAACTAAATAAAATTGATAGTTTGTCGAACAAGTAAGAATATATTTTCCATTTTAATAAATAATCAACAAAAGTCATTAGCACAACAACCGAAGCTAATATTGCCATAATCTTTCCTATTAAAGTTTTTGTCCAAGAATATATTTTTAGCATTTTTTAAAATTTAATAATTAAAGCAACTTGAACTGTGCTCTTGCTAGCTGGGGGACTAGGAATCGGACCTAGATTAAAAGCTTCAAAGGCTTCTGTCCTACCGTTAGACGATCCCCCAATAGGAAAACAGGTCAAGGATACTTGAAAAAACCTTATTTTTCAAGTTTAATTTTGCGGAGCGATGATCTTTGCAAGGGCAAGCTCGAGCGGCAATTCCGCGATATAGGATTTTGCCGCCATATCATAATAGGACAAAAGCGAGAGAAGGGTGTCTGAATTGATCTTTGAGGTTTTTTTCTCGGCGATCGCCTGCAAAAAAGTGAAATCCGTGTCGGTCATCTCCTCCTGCAATTTCTCCGCGGAGCTTTTCAGATTTCGCAGGAGCAGTATCGCGCGCATTTTGTGCAAGATGAGCTTGAAATATAAAAGCATATCGATATTGGCGTCCGTCGCCTTCCCTATTGCTGTGAGCCCAAGCTCCAGATTCCCCTCGTCGATGGAACGGATAAAATCATTCACGATCTGCGACTTCGGCGCGCCGGTCACGAGCTCCACTTCGCCGAGCGTGATCTTGCCGTCTTTGGATGCGCTCATCACCTTTTGCAATATGCTTTGCGCATCGCGGAAGGATCCGTCGCCAAGCAGCGCGACAAGCTCGCAGGAAGCCGGATTGATGGCAAACTTTTCCTTTTTGGCGATCGCGGCAATGACCTCTTTCAATATTTTCTGCGTCGGTTTCTTGAATGAAAAGGTCTGGCAGCGGGAGACGATCGTTTCCGGGATCTTGTTGAACTCGGTTGTCGCCAGTATGAAAATGACATGCTTCGGCGGCTCTTCGATCGTTTTTAGAAGCGCATTCCAGGCGCCTTTCGAGAGCATGTGCGCCTCGTCGAGGATGTAGACCTTGTATTTGGACTCGAACGGCAGGACGTTCACGGACTCATTGAGCTCGCGGATATTGTCCACGCCCGTGTTCGATGCCGCGTCTATTTCGACGATATCGTTCGGGGACGTGCCGATCTCTTTTGCAAAAATTCTGGCAATCGACGTCTTGCCGGTGCCGCGACTGCCGGAGAAAATATATGCGTGGGCGATATTGCCGAGCTTGATCGAGGACTCCAGCACTTTGACAATATTCTCCTGCCCGAGCACTTCCGAGAATTTCTGCGGACGGTACTTTCTATATAAAGCGGTTTCTGACATGGGGTGATTATAGCATGGAAAAAATTGAGACAAAAAGAAAGCCCAACCACGTGGTTGAGCTTTCTCGCGCCTGAAAGGTTGTCGGTTCCGCTTTGTCCCTTACGGACTTGTGGAACGCTCCCTACCAGACTCGAGATTTTGACGTCAGGATGCGTCGTGCATCCTTCGAGCCGCTTTCCTTGGGTTCATAACACGCATCGTACGTGTTCAGTTCACCACAGGGTCACAGGCTCTGGTTATATTTCAGCACCTCCTTCTAAAGATTTTCTATGGCCCGTTGTGGGCGGCTAGGTGATGCGGATGTCGGCCAAGGAATCCTTCAAGGACGTGATCTTTTTGATTTCGAATGAACTGCTGGTTTTCAGATTGGGTGGCATAAGCACCTCTCTATTCTTGAAAATTACGGTTTTAGACCGTGCATCGCTCCAGCTGTCTTCTCTCGATGCACTAATATGGTAACACACATAGATTTATTGTCAACTACCTTCCCCATTTTCTTTTTTAGATCAAAAAATACGGCTCTATTTATGGGTTTTTAGGAATTTTGCGATCATTGCCGCAACTTCCTTTGCATTATTGGTCTGCATGAGCTCATTCCTCAGTTCTTTTGCCCCGTCAAAGCCGGAAACATAGGCCTTGAAATGCTTTTTCATAATGGCGAAGTTGCGGTAGTCGACGAGCTTCTCAAAAAGTTTCGTATGCTCGGCAAGCGCCTTCAATTTTTCTTCCACCGTCGGAAGTTTTTCCTGACCGGACAGGTTTCTCCTTTCATCGAAAAGCCACGGATTGCCGAATATTCCGCGGCCGATCATGACGCCGTCAAAGCCGCTCTCGAGCGCTTTCTTCTTACCGTCCGCGATCGTCTCGACATCGCCGTTTGCGATGAGTACGACATTTTTGTCGACTGCCCGTACGGTTTCCACAATGTCTTTTGCGAGCTCCCAGTGCGCAGGCACGAGAGACATTTCTTTTTTAGTGCGCAGGTGAATGGTGAGCGCGGCAATCCCCTCCTTCAAAATTTCTGGGAGCCAGCTTTTGTACTCTATGGTGTTATACCCGAGGCGGGTTTTGACCGATATCGGCAATTTCGGCGCGCCTTCCTTTGCCGCTTGAATGATTTCTCTGGCCAAATTTGGCGTGCGTATGAGCGCGACGCCCGCGCCTTGTTTGATCACGTCTTTGTCCGGACAGCCCATGTTGATGTCGATACCGTCAAAGCCGAGTTTGGAAATAATTTGGCAGGCAATTTTTACTTTTTCGGGATGCGCGGAAAATATCTGCGCGATGATCGGCTTTTCCTTTTTGCTGAATTGTAAAAGCCGCAGGACCTTTTCCCTGCCAGCCTCTGACGCGATGCCGTCGGCCGATACAAACTCGGTCCAAAAGACCGCCGGGCCGCCGAGGTTTTCGCCGTGCCGGGAATATTTTGCGATGATCTGCCGGAATGCCGTATCGGTGACGTTGATCATCGGCGCCAGGCAGAAAAATACGCCTTTTCGTGAGATTTTTTGCCAAATATGTTCCATCGGTTGCGATGATAGCATTATTTCATTTATAATGTTAGCCTGTATAAAACAAACTCAGCTATGCCGAAAGAAAAAGCAAAAAAGACGAAAATCGTCCAAAAAACCGACCCGATCTTGCGCAGTGTCTCCGCTCCGGTGCCTCTCTCCAAGATCAAAAGCCCTGAGATCAAAGCCATTATCGCGGACATGAAAAAAGCCATGGAGCCTCAGGGCGATGCGGTGGCGATCGCCGCGGTCCAGATCGGCAAGCCAGTGCGGATATTCGTTATTTCAAAGCGTGCCTTCGGCATTGTCGGCGGAGATTTGGAAAGCATGAAGGCCAAAGATGACGCTGTATTCATCAATCCGAGGATCCTAAAGACCTCAAAAGCAAAGGAATACCTCGAGGAAGGCTGTCTCTCGTTCAGATACATCTATGGCAAAGTGAACCGCGCGGAAAAAGCGACCGTGGAAGCGTACGACGAGAACGGCAGGAAATTCACCCGCGGTTTTTCCGGCCTCCTTGCCCAGATCGTTCAGCACGAAACAGACCACTTGGACGGCACGCTCTTTATTGATAAGGCAAAAAATCTGATCGAGCTCTCGCACGAGGAATACGAAAAGAGTCTGAAAAATCTTTCATAAAGCCGGCCCCGTCGCCGTGACGGGGTTTTCTTTTTGGGGCGGGTTGCTATACTTCCTGGCATGTTCCAAAACGTCAAAATAGCTTTTTTCGGCAACTCGGATTTCTCTCGCATCATCCTCGAGCACTTGGCTAAATCCGGCATCATGCCGGAGCTCGTGGTCACGACTCCCGACAAGCCAGTCGGCAGAAAGATGACGCTCACTCCGACGCCGACAAAGGTCTGGGCTGAAGATCATTCTGTCGAATATATCGAGTCGGCAAAGTTGAAAGACGAAGATTTTTTGCAAAAGATCAAAGGATACGATCTCTTTATCGTCGCTTCATACGGCAAGATCATTCCAAAGGTCCTGATCGACATGCCGAAATATAAAGTTTTGAACGTCCATCCGTCGCTTTTGCCGAAGTATCGCGGACCGTCGCCGCTCCAGGAACAGATCCTGCATGATGAAAAAGATGTCGGAGTGTCGATCATGCTGATCGATGAAGAGATCGACCACGGAGCGATCGTGGCGCAGAAAAAAGCGGACATTGCCGGATGGCCCGTCGGTTTCAATGCTCTATCCGAGATCCTCGGCAAAACAGGAGCAAAATTGCTTGCGGATATATTGCCTGATTGGATACAGGGAAAAATACAAGCAAAAGAACAGGATCACGCAAAAGCCACATTCACAAAAAAAGTCGAGAAATCGGACGGTCTTTTGGACCTTTCCGGAGACGCATATCGCAATTATCTGAAAATCCTCGCGTATGAAGACTGGCCGGGGACATATTTTGAAGTTGAAAAAAACGGGAAAAAGATGCGGGTGATCGTGAAGAAAGCTTCGTATGCAAACGGGGCTTTGACCATTCTCCGCGTCCTGCCCGAGGGGAAAAAAGAAATGGACTATCAGGATTTCCTGCGAGGTTTGCGGTAGTTGATAAAAGATACATTTCCTATTTTATGCTCTCCATCAGCTGGACCGCTTGGTTGTTCGCCTTTTGCCAACCGTCTGAAATTTTTTGCGCTTGGACGAGCATGTAGGTCAAAAAAAGGCCGAAGAGGATGATGCAGACGAGCAAGACGGCCGACACATTCGGGCTGAATCTATAGATCAGTTTTTTCATAAAAACCTTTGATGAACGCTTTGACCTTCGCTCCGGTCCGTTTCAAAACGCTTGTTTTTTTCTTGCTGAATCTTTTCAATTCGGTGGACATCTCGTCGATCACTTCGTCGATCGCCGCATAGAGGTCATCCTTTTCGACTTCGGCGCGAAGGGACTTGCCGCCGATATGCACGGTCAATTCCGCGACGAAAAAGTCGCCGTTTTTGTGATGCTTCGTGCTTTTTCCCACTTCCGCATAGCACATGACCTCGTCTTTCACATCCGAACCGATGAATCTATCCAAATGCGCGATCCGCTTTTCCAAATGATCCTTGATCGCGGGCGTGAGGGAAATTTCTTTTGTGGTGATGTTATGTTTCATTTTTTTATATCGATATTGATAATCTTCTGCGGCGCATGATGACCCTTCACTATGCTGATGCTGCCCATAGTATACCTGGTAAAATATTTCCGCACCAGCTCGAGCAGCCGTTTGTTGGCAAGTCCCCGCTCTTTCGGCTCCCTCACCGACACCTCGAAGGAATCATTCCCCGTTTGCACCAATCGTTCCTTCTTCGCATTCACAGTAACTTTCACTTTGATGAGCATGCGGCCATTTTAGCATGGAAAGGCTTCACTTTTCGCGCCCAATCTGCTATCATGTCGGCGTATTCCGGGATAGTTGAAATGCGAATACGGAGCATTTCAAAGACGGAGCACGTCGGTGCGAGTCGGGGTCGCGAGATTTTTCAGCAGAAAAATACTCGTGACCAGCGGTTCCGCTGAGCTATCCCGGGTATGAAGCATATTCCGGGATAGCTCAGCGGTAGAGCGATCGCCTGTTAAGCGATTGGTCGTAGGTTCGATCCCTACTCCCGGAGCAAAAAATTATTGACTCGCGCCAGATTCGGTTGTAGTATCCGGAAGGATGCAGTTTGATATCTCTATTCCACTTGGCGGAGGTTACCGTGAAAAAGATCTTTTTGATCGCATTTGTTGCGCTGTTTCTTCCCGATTATTTGCATGAGATATCGATATCTCATGCAGACGAAGACAAGCTGATACACGCCCTGATGAAGGTCGAGAATCCGAACAATGTTCCATTTCTCGTGGGTGACAAACATCTTAAAAATAAAGCCGTCGGTCCTCTGCAGGTGCGTTTGCCCTGCGTATCCGATGTAAATTGGATCATCGGAAGAAAGGAAATGCGCCGCATTTGGCACAAGAATTATCTTACGATGAAGGATATGAACGACTTTGAGAAAGCCAGATGGGCTTCGCTTGTGTATGTGCATTATTGGGGCTGGATCTATCAAAAACAAACAGGTAAGAAACCGACCCTAGAGGTGTACGCCCGCATCTTCAACGGCGGTCCGTCGGGTTGGAAAAAAGAAAGCACCCGGTGGTATGCCATGGCGACGAAGCAGTACGGAATGTAAATGGAAAGGAAAAAGGAAGCCCCGAGATGATATCAACGGGCTTTTTTAATTCCCCGTTGTGGTATGATTGCCGTATGATACGACTGAGCGGAAATGACATCATGCGGGACGGGGTCAAGATCGGCTGGGTGACCGGCGATTTCCTCTTTGACCACTCGGGGAAAAAGCTCGGATATGCGACGCTCGATACGGTCTTCGATATCGCATCGAAAAAAGTGGCGAAACTCGACGGCGAGTTCGTCTATTATGCCGACGGCAAAAAGGCGAAGCTCGAAGATATCATCTCCGGCATCGAATCGCCCACTCTATCAAATATCAAACGGGTCGCGGTCAGGATATTTTTCGGCAATTAGGCACTGGATTATTTTTTGTTTTTCGTTTATACTGCAAAGGGTTTATTCATTAATCATTCACACATGGCAAAACGAGGCACCACATTGAGCTCAAAGAACGGACGATCGCATCATTCCAAAAAGACCGCAAAGCGGCGCGCCGCGAAGGCGGCGATGATCGCCAGAAAGCTTGCGAAGAAAAAATTCCGATAAACAAAGCATCCCCACGAGGGGATTTTTTGTTCCATGGATGCTTTACAATTTATGCGAATATTTATATGATTGCGCGTATAACCGATATGACCATGCGCCGCAGAATCGACATCATTTCTCGATGTCTCCAAATGCTCCTCAAACCCATTCCCGCAATGATCATCGCATGCGCGATCTGGTACTTTTTGTTTTACAAGAACGATCTGTATGTCAGCGAAAATATTGAGTTCATCATGATCTGGGTATCGATGTTCGGCATCCTCTACGGACTGCTCGAAGCGGTCGTCCTGACGACGGTCTGGAACGAATACAAGCAGATGCGCACGGCGGTCAAGCGATACGACTTTGACACGTTCGTGGACCTGCGCGACGAAGAGATATCGCCGCTCGTCCACACGCTCACCTTCGTCATCTCCGGAACGATCCTGCTCACGTTCATGTGCCTCAAATACGTCAGCGCAGAAAGCGGATTCCTCTTTATCGGAAGCACGACATACCTTTTTGTTCTGATTTTCCTCGTTATCTACGAGATCGACGACCCGTGCACCGGGCTCTGGTATATCAGGAGCATTCCCAAGGAATGGCTCCAGATTGACGTGAAGAAATTCCGCCACGAGGAACGCTATCAAAAGGCTCACCCGCTCTTTTTGGAAAAGCACGGCGGCAAACTGATGAGAAAAACCGAGGAACCATCCCCAAAAAAATAATATGCGAAACAATATTGTCTATGAAGGAGCGGACGAGCTCACCTATGAGATACGCGAGATCGTCGATGTCGGATACAAGATACGAAGCACCGGTATGCATATCCTCTGGGAAAATATCGGCGATCCGGTTGCAAAAGGAGAAAAGATCCCGCAATGGATCAAAGATATCGTCGCCGATACGGTGAAGAACGATGACGCGAGCTATGCCTACTCGCCGACCCGCGGACTTCTTGAAACACGCGAATATATCGCAAAAGAAAGAAATCTGGAGGGTGGAATACAGATCACTCCCGACAATATCCTTTTTTTCAACGGACTTGGCGACGCGATTGCAAAGGTGTACACGTATCTGAACTCCAAATCACGCGTTATTGGTCCGAATCCGGCGTATTCGACGCATTCCTCCGCCGAGGCGGCCCACGCGAACGCCCCGCATATCACCTATCGCCTCGATCCGGAAAACCACTGGTATCCGGACCTCGTCGACATGCGAGAAAAGATCAAAAAGAACAAGCACATCGACGGCATCCTCATCGTCAACCCGGACAATCCGACCGGCATGGTCTATCCGGAATCCGTCTTGAAACAGATCGTGGAGATCGCCCGCGAGTTCAAGCTCTTCATTATCTCCGATGAGATCTATTCAAACCTTTTTTATGGAGTTGAACACAAAAAACTCGCATCAGTGATCGGCGAAGTGCCCGGGCTCGCCATGCGCGGCATTTCAAAAGAGTTTCCGTGGCCGGGATCGCGATGCGGCTGGGTGGAGTTCTACAATTGCGACAAAGACGCCGACTTTGCCAGGTATGCCAAAACGCTCCTCGATGCCAAGATGCTCGAGGTATGCTCGACGACCTTGCCGCAAAAAGTCCTGCCGAAAGTCATGGGCGACCCGAGATATTATCCGTATCTGGCCGAAAGAAACGCGACATACCAGAAAAAGGCCGATATTGCCTACGAGATCTTTTCAAAGATTCCGGAACTCATCGTGCACAAGCCGAACGGCGCTTTTTATATGACCGTTGTTTTTAAAGCAGGCATATTGAACGCCGAACAATCCCTCGAACCGGCAAATCCGGAGGCCGGAAAGATCATTGAAGAGATATCTAAAACAGACAAGCTCGACAAACGCTTCGTCTATCAGCTTCTCGCCTCGACCGGTATTTGCGTCGTTCCTCTTTCGTCCGGATTCAATTCGGATCTTTTCGGCTTCCGCATCACGCTTCTTGAGCTGGATGAAACAAAGTTCAAAAAAATCGTGGAAACGATCGCGGATGCGATACGAACCTATATCGGTTAAGTTTTGATGCAATACCTGCTATACTCTCTGCAATGAAAAAGAAAAAGTCATTTCTTACCAGTTCCTATTTTTACCTCTCGATCAGCTTGCTCTATCTGGCCGTCGTCATCGTTTTCGGTTTTTTCCATATCGGTATTTCTTCGACGCAAACGGTTAAAAATGCGGTCAAGGATCTTTTTGTTCCGCCCAAATATCCGCCGCTCGACAAGGTGGACTACGACCTGCGTTTGGACAAGCTCGCACATCTTTTGCCTCTCGATGCGACCAATACGCTATCGTTGATCGCTACTTCAACGGCAACCTCCACTCGTCTCTGGCCGGTAAACACTCCGTATCCGCTCGACGGAGCGCTTCTGCCATTTCATCGCATCGTCGCCTACTACGGAAATTTCCTTTCAAAAGGCATGGGTGTGCTCGGACAATATCCGGAAGACCAGGTGCTCTCGATGCTCCAAGCCGAAGTGGACAAATGGAATGCCGCCGACCCGACGACTCCGGCCTTGCCCGCGATCCAGTATATTGCCGTGACGGCCCAAGGATATCCCGGCGCCGACGGCAAATACCGCGCGCGGATGAGCGATGCTCAGATACAACAAGCGATCGATATGGCGGCGCAAATAAAGGGCATTGTCATTCTCGATATACAAGTCGGACAAAGCACTGTCGAAGATGAGATCCCGCTTTTGCAAAAATATTTGGTCATGCCGCAAGTGCATCTTGCGCTTGATCCGGAATTTGCCATGAAACCGGGACAAATACCGGGAGACCAATATGTTGGCACAATGGATGCAAAAGACATTAATTTTGTCATCGATTATCTCGCACAATTGGTCAAACAATACGATCTGCCGCCGAAAGTTCTCGTCATTCACCGTTATCGGCAAAATATGGTCACCAACTCAAATGAAATTGAAACGATACCGCAGGTCCAGGTCGTCATGAACATGGACGGCTGGGGCACGCCGAGCGGCAAAAAGGCCATCTATTACTCATACATCTATAAAGAACCGGTTGAATTCACCGGCATCAAGCTCTTTTATCACAATGACACGATCGGATCGAGCACGATGATGTTGCCGGCGGATATTTTGAAGCTCACTCCGTCGCCGATCTATATCCAATATCAATAATATGGAATCAAACAAGCTCATTTGGCTCGGACTTTTTGTGGGATCGTCGATCGGATCGTTTCTGCCGGAACTGTGGGGGGCGGACCTGTTTTCCCTCTCTTCGATCTTTCTTTCCGCTCTCGGCGGGATTCTCGGGATCTGGCTTGGATACAAGGCGAGCCGCGGACTCTAGTCGTGCTTGATCGCTCGAAACCGCGTCTTATAGACAAGATAGCCGATGAAGACGACGATCGGAACGATGGCGAACATCCAGAGCTCGGTGAGGAATTTCTGCCAATAGTTTCCCACTAAATAGCCGGCAAGGGAAAAGAACAGCACATCGCTGAAATTCCCCAGAACATCGAAGAGAAGAAACTGTCTGAACGGAAGACGGATGAGTCCCGATATGAAATTGACAAGCGGTCCGAACGGTCCGACGATCTTGCAAAAATAGATCGTGCCGTAGGCGTAATTCTCAAGATAGTTCTTCACCTTGAAAAAATTGTCGTTCTTCTTGATGCGAAGCGCGCGGAATATCGCATCGCCGTAATGGTACGTGAGAAAATAGGCGAACACATCCACTGCGACATTCGTGAAAAAACCGATGATCATGACGAGCATGATATTCATGTTCCCTGCGCTTGCAAACGCTCCTGCCACGACGAGCACTTCATTGAGCGGGATCGGCACGATGAACGAACCGGCGAGGACAAGCAAAAAGAGCGCGAGGTATTTGTAGGCGATGAGGTACGATACGAACGATGAAACGACAAAAATCATAGACGGACAAATTATATCATATCAACCTCATTATTTTTTCTCTTTCGCAACACTGCTTTATAGATAACATACAGGACAAACAGCACCGAAACGACGATCGTGACGAGCCAGGTGTCGCTCAGAAACGTCTGCCAATAGTTCCCGAGGATGTACCCGGCGGCAAAAAAGAACATTGCGCCGATGGCATTGCCCAAAAAATCCGCAAGCACGAACTTCATGTACGGGACGCCGATGAGGCCCGAGAGAAAATTGACGTACGGCGCGAACGGTCCGGCGATCCTGGTCAGGAAGATCGTCCCGAACGCATATCTTCTCAAGTATTTTTCGACACTGAAAACCTTGCCGTCCCATTTCGGAATGAGCCGGTCGATGATCACTTGTCCATACCGCCACGTGAGAAAGAAACCGAATGAATCGGCAAGCACGTTGGTCAGGACGGTGAGCGAAAGCGCAAACCAGCCGGAGAGGTATCCCTGGCTTGAAAATGCGCCCATCGCAACGAGGATCGCGTTCATCGGCAGCGGCAATAAAAATGACGCGGCAAATGTGATGGCGAAGATCGCCCAATATTTATAGAGCAAAATAAACGAAAGGAATGAGGACAAAAACAGGCTCATGTCAGTGGTTTGCGGCAAAATAGTTCGCAACGGTCTTTTGCACCTCGGTCAGAAATTCATTTTGGTCAAGCTTGTGGTTCTTCGCATATCGCGAGATCGACATCCGCGGATAGCCAGCATCGGAGATCGCGAGAGCGGTCCTCATATAATCGGCCGGCAAGGCAAAGATCCGGTTGATGTAATCAAAGGTCATCCACGCGCTGATCAGATCGGTGTTCTTGCCGGTTAGCGTTCCATGATATTGGTCAATCTTCTGATCGATCGCCTCCTCGTATGTTGCGATCAGGTGCATCCGGTCGAGCCGTATTGATTGACGCACAATAAACACGGCCGAAAAAAGAATGACGAGGCAAAGGACGATCACGAGCGGTTTTGAGATTTCTTTTTTATCCATGAGAATGATTGTACTATTACATTAGTAGAGATTTTGCTATGTCTCTCTTTATTTTAACACATTTTTGCAGTACAAAAAAGTGTATCTTTTTCAGCGGAGATTTTATATAATGGACCCACAGCAAATTTTATTTGTCAGTTGAAAAACTCCGGTCAGGTGTTTTTTAATTGGATCGTTCGTATTTTTATCAGCGTTCATTTTTAAAAAATATGGCAAAGAACAAGAAGTACGTGTATGCGTTCGAGGAAGGCAACAAGGATATGAAGGAGATCTTGGGCGGCAAAGGCGCCAATCTCGCGGAAATGAAATCGCTCGGCATCAATGTGCCTCCCGGCTTTACCATCACGACCGAAGCGTGCCGCCTCTATTACGAGGTCGGCAAAAAGATCAACGCCGAGGTAAAAAAGCAGACCGACGCCGCGCTCGCCGTTCTTGAAAAGAAAATGAAAAAGAAGCTCGGCGATGCGAACGATCCCCTTCTCGTCTCCGTCCGCTCCGGCGCCGCAGCCTCCATGCCGGGCATGATGGATACTATTTTGAATTTGGGATTGAACGACAGATCCGTCATCGGCCTTGCTAAAAATACCAACAATCCCCGCTTTGCTTGGGACTCATACCGCCGCCTGATCCAAATGTTCGGCAACGTCGTCATGGAAATGGGACACGGCGATTTTGAACATATCCTCGAGTCGGTCAAAGACACGAAAGGCGCGAAATATGACACTGATCTTTCCACGGAAGACCTACAGGAGATCGTGAAAAAATACAAAGCGAAAATAAAGGAGGTGAAAGGAAAGGAGTTTCCCCAGGATCCGATTGAGCAGATGTACATGGCCATCAACGCCGTCTTCAATTCATGGAACAACTACCGTGCCATCCGCTATCGTGAGATCAATTCCATCAAAGGCCTGATCGGCACCGCGGTAAATATCCAGTCCATGGTCTTCGGCAATCTGGGAAATGATTCCGGCACGGGCGTCTGCTTCACGCGGAACCCTTCGACCGGCGAGGCGAAGTTTTACGGAGAATATTTGATGAATGCGCAAGGCGAGGACGTCGTCGCGGGCATCCGCACGCCGCTTTCGGTTTCCGCCCTCGAAAAGCAGGATCCGAAGCTCTACCGGGAGCTCGTTACGACCTGCAACAAAGTTGAGAAGCACTATAAAGATATGCAGGATATGGAATTCACCATTGAGTGGGGCAAGCTCTACATCCTCCAAGCGCGAAACGGCAAAAGAACGGCCGCCGCATCGGTGAAGATCGCCGTCGATCTCGTCAAAGAAAAATTGATCACCCTCGAGACCGCCATTTTGCGGATCGATCCGAATCAGCTCAATCAGCTCCTGCACAGACAGCTCGATCCGATCGCCCTTTCAAAGGCCGAACCGATCACGCAAGGCTTGCCAGCCTCTCCGGGAGCAGCGGTCGGCGAAATCGTTTTCACCGCGTCCGAGGCGTTCGAAAAAGCAAAGTCCGGACTTGATGTCGTTTTGGTCAGGACCGAGACCTCGCCTGAGGACATTGACGGCATGCATTCCGCAAAAGGTATTCTCACCGCGCGAGGCGGCATGACCTCGCACGCGGCCGTCGTCGCCCGCGGCATGGGCACCTGCTGCGTCGCCGGGTGTTCGGACCTCGATATCAATGAAAAAGCAAAAACGCTCACCGTGAAAAGCAAGGGTCTTACCTTGAAAGAAGGAGATTTCATCTCGCTTGACGGCTCGACCGGCAAGGTTTATGCCGGCAAGCTCGGCACCCAGGATCCTTCCCTTTCGGGTAATTTCGGCACGCTCATGTCCTGGTCGGACAAATTCCGCACGATCGGCGTCGAGACCAATGCCGACACGCCGCACGATGCCGAAGTAGCTCGGAAATTTGGTGCAGAAGGCATCGGGCTCTGCAGGACCGAGCACATGTTCTTTGAAGGCGCCCGCATCAAGGCGATCCGCGAAATGATCCTTGCCAAGGACCTTGAAGCAAGAAAGAAAGCGCTTGCCAAGCTCTATCCGTATCAAAAGAGCGACTTTGCCGGACTTTTTGAGGCTATGGACGGCTTCTCCGTCACCATCCGCTTGCTCGATGCCCCGCTCCATGAGTTTTTGCCGCGGGAAAAGAAAGATATCGAGGAATTGGCAAAAGAAATGAATGTCACGGCAAGCACGCTTGAAGCAAAGATCGCGGACCTGCATGAGTTCAACCCGATGCTTGGCCACCGCGGCGTCCGCCTTGCCGTCACCTATCCGGAGATCTACGAGATGCAAGCGGAGGCTATCATTGACGCGGCCATCGAAGTGAAGAAAACCGGCAAAGCCAAGACCGTCAAACCGGAGATCATGATCCCGATCGTCGCAACGGCAAAGGAATTCACCATGATGAAGGACCGGATCGAAAAGATCGCAACAGAAAAAATGAAAATATCAGGAACAACGATCGACTACAAGATCGGCACCATGATCGAAGTGCCGCGGGCGGCGCTCATTGCCGACAAGCTCGTCGAGGCCGGCGCGCAGTTCTTCTCGTTCGGCACGAACGACCTCACCCAGATGGGAGCCGGACTTTCACGCGACGATGCGGGCAAATTCTTGAAAGAGTACGTCGCCCAGGATATCTTTGCGTATGATCCGTTCGAGGTGCTCGACCAGGAAGGTGTCGGTGAGCTCATCCGCATCGCGGTCAAAAAAGGCCGATCGATCGACAAGAAACTGAAGATCGGCATTTGTGGAGAGCACGGCGGCGAACCGAAAACCGTCGAGTTCTGCTATCGCGAAGGTTTGAGCTACGTTTCCTGCTCGCCGTTCCGCGTCCCGATCGCCCGCCTTGCTGCAGCTCAAGCTGTGGTCAGAGAGAAAATCGGAAAGAAAAAGAAATAAATAAAAAAAACCCGCATGATGTATGCGGGTTTTTTGTTCTTCTCCTCAATTAAGGCATAAGGAACTTCCTCGATCAGGCGCGAATTCCATGGAAAGCGGCTTAGTCGGCTTAACCGGTGTCTTTCTGACGCACACCGCCAACTGATCGATTGTCATTGATGCCTTCCGCACATCTTTGGAAAGCAGCTCTTTGTAAAATCGTTCTTCAGGCTTCGGTTCAGCGAATTTGAAACAAAGCTGTACTGGCATACTCTCTCCTCCGAAATTGTGATTCAATGCAAACGACAGTATCTCTGCGACCATTATAACAAGGATAATAATTATGTCAAATAAATATATCCATATATAGAGCCATATTTTTAGAAAAAGCTTTACATGATCTGATTTTTATAGCTCAGTTTGTTTTGTTGGTTGACAGGTGAACTATCGTTCACCTATAATGGTAACAGTCATAAAGAGTTATCAGTTTAGGTCAAAAACATATGTCAAAAATAACTTTGGAAAAAACGATACGCGAAGAGTTGCACAAGCTCAACGATATCATCGATATCAAGATCCTGAAAGGTCTTTCATACAAGCGCGAGGCGCTGCGGCACCGTTTCCTTCTCTCCCGCCTTTCGGACATGCACCGCTTACCGAAATTCAACTCAAACTGGGTCAAGCGCGCCCTTAATGTCATGGCGACATTCGTCCTCTAATACCATGGATGACTACAAGGATAAAATAATGGGTTTCTACCAGGAAAACAAACGCATGCCGGTCTATACCGAGATCATGAAGCTCCTGGGGTTCAAATCAAAAAATGCGGTCTTCAAGCTCGTGAACAATCTCATTGATGAGGGTGTGATCAAAAAGGATTCCAAAGGCTTTTTGATCCCGAGCAGATCGTTCGGCGAAGTCCCCCTTCTCGGACTTGTGGAAGCCGGTTTCCCCACTATGGTGGATTCTCTCACCGACACGATCAGCCTCGACGATTATCTGATCGGCGATAAATCCGCAAGCTATGTGCTCGAGGTCAAAGGCGATTCCATGATCGAGGAAGGCATTCATGAAGGCGATCTCGTCGTCGCAGAGCGCAAAAAAGAGCCGAAAGACGGTGATATCGTCATTGCGTACGTGGATGGCGGCTGGACGATGAAGTTCCTTCGCAAGAGCGGCGGCAAAACCTGGCTTGAACCTGCTAATAAAAATTACAAGCCGATCCATCCGAAACACGAGCTTCAGATCGCCGCAGTGGTGAAGGGAGTGATACGGAAATACTAATACTAGAAATTCCTAAAAAACCTTTGACTCCCCCTGCACAACCACGTCGCAAAAGGAAGTTGTGCAACTATTTATTCATATGAAAAATATTTTGAAAAACACTCAAGAACAACAAATAACTTTCATTCATCCTGAGCTACTAAAAGGTGAAGTGTTTTTTACAAATGCACATCGAAGTGTTTTCGTGGATATGCCATATACTACGAAGCGTCTTGGTCGCGTTGCGTATGACGGAGAAGGAGGACGCTTATCGGTGAACGATTGGTATCCAGTCTTCCTGAAAGAATCTGAACTTTCGATATTGGGCCGAACGCTTTTAGAAATTCGAATCGAACATCAAAAAAATACATCTAGGAATGACGGACGTGTGGCCCCTCCAACTTGAAATTTTTGTTGGATATAAGCTCCGAATAGAAATTCTAGACATTCCACAAATCGTGCTAAACTGTCGATATGGAATCGAAAAACCAAAAAATGTTTAGCCCAGAACTGAAAATTTATCCAACGTCGAGCCTTCTCGTCGGTGAAACCGCACAATTCATCAATTCGATTGCTCAAAATGCGGTCGATACCCGTGGTCGTTTTGTTGTGGCTCTGTCGGGTGGAAATACCCCTAAGGTTTTGTTCCAACAATTTACGGTGGAACCATATTTATCCCTCATGCCTTGGGCGAAAACTTTTATTTTTTGGGTTGATGAGAGATACGTGCCATTTACCGATCCAACAAGCAATTACCGAATGACGCAGGAATTTCTTTTATCAAAAGTTCCTATCCCTAAATCCAATGTTTTCCCCATGACTGATGGAAGCCTGCCGGTCGAACAGGCTGGAGATGCCTATGAATCGGAATTGGAAAAGTTCTTCGGAGAAGAAGAAATCCCTTGTTTTGATTTGAGCCTCATGGGTATGGGAGATGATGGTCACACGGCAAGCCTTTTTCCAGGCACGCCTCAGTTAAAGGAAAAGGATAAGTGGGTAGTGGGTTATTACGTGGATCAGGAGCGCAAAGAAAGAGTTTCTCTAACATTTCCTGTTCTAAACGCTTCCAGGATATTGCTAGTCTTAGTTGAGGGGCAAAAGAAGGCAGAGCGGCTGAAAGATGTTTTAGAAGGTCCTTCTGATCCACCACGGTATCCAGTTCAGTTCCTTCGGCCAACGATTGGAAAGCTCATTTTCGCGATGGATTCTAGCGCGGCTTCATTAATTGAACAAAAACCTTAAATTAGATTTGACACCCAAGGCTCTAAATTCAAAAAAGTTACAACTTGGATGTTCTAATCATCGTTGATTAGTATCGTTAAATGATTATTTTGAGGAAGTTCTATTGAAGAACAAAAAAAGAGAAAAGAATAACAAAGAGAAGGTTCACATTCATGCGGTGACCGCAGCTCGCTATGAAGGCGCTCTTCTTTGGCAGATATTCAGTGTTTTCCTTCTAATCCACACGGCAGTATCCGGTATTATCATGCAGGGAATTGATTCTTCCGGAATTTGTAAAGACCTGCACAACCACGTCGCAAAGGGAAGTTGTGCAACTTTTCTTCTTCATGATAGCCATTTGTCCGGTTTGACAAAAATCACCTTTACTGATAGTTAATAAGTTGGTTGAGTTCTTTCACAATTCAAAGCGAATAGTCCTCTAGGCAAGGACTCCCTGATTTATTCGGAAATGCTTGCCTAGGGGACTATTCGGTCCTCTAACCAAATACGGCAAATATGCCGAATAAGGAGGAGGACATGTCTTCCCGTGAAAATCAACCTTTGGAAGCAAAGCCGATAGAGTACTGTATCAATCTTGATGCTCCACCCAATGAACAAGTGAGTAGCATGGAGATCGTAGAACATAGAAAGGGTGGACAGGTTAATTTCAGTCCAGCAAAGGTTCAGTTGTGGCTGTCCAAAGAACAGGAGAACGGCAGAATTCTTGGACACGATTTGTATCGGAAACTTGCAAAAATGGTGGTTTACAATGTCAATCTGCTGGAGTTTTTCTTAGAGAATACCCTTCTCATTCCTGAGGATTGGAAAGTAACACCGCTTGAACCCGGAGGTTTTTTAAGCCGGGTATTACGTTCCGTTCCTTATGATTCGTCGATAAGGCGTAGCTTTGAGATTAGAAACGTATGTTTCTGGGGCACTATTTATCGCGGAAGCTTTGATGGTCGTTTGTACGTTCGGTGCTTGTACTGGGACGACTTCTGGCGTGGCGATAAATACCTTTGTTTAGATGATGATTGGGATAACACATGCCCGACGCTCATCTCTATAAATTCAGTTTAATGTATTTTTGGGTTTTGTCAAAAATCCTTAGCCCTGCGACTTTGTTGCGGGGCTATTTTTTTGCATGTAAAGAATCATTGTTTAAACCGCACTTCAATATCTTATTCCTTCCCCTTCAACCTCTTGACCTGCACAACCACGTCGCAAAAAGGAAGTTGTGCAACCTATGTTAGAGAATTTAACAACCTCTCTATGGGCACGGTCGCTACGCCGACGACGCTGTCGGCTCCACCATAATAGACAAAGAGCATATCGCCGCGCAGCGCGGTGCCGCAGGGAAAAACAACATTCGGCATGATGCCGATCTTTTCGTATGGCGCATCCGGCTCGAGGATCGGCTGGCTGGCCCGGGCAACGACGACCTTGGGATCCTTCAGATCGAGCAGGGCGAGGCCGACACGATAGGTGTGATGATTGGACGAAACTCCGTGGTAGAGCACGAGCCAGCCTTTCTTGGTCTTTATCGGCGGAGCCGTAATGCCCACTTTGTCACTGTCCCAGCTGCCCGAGCGCGGGCGGATGATCGGCGTGGCAGTAACGAGCGGATCGAGCGAGTCAACCTCATCCGCGCAAATGTCCGAGTTGACCCGGTGCAATATCAAATATTTGCCGCCGACCTTTCCGGGAAAAATGCACGCGTCCTTGTCATCAATGCCCTTCGGGGAAATAAGGATCGGTTTTGTCCAATCCCAGTTTTTATTCTTAAAATCCGAGAGCGCGATCGAGGTCAATGCCACGCGCGGAGGATTCACCCCGTCATAAGCGGTATAGCACATATAAACGATCTCCCCGATGAGGGTGAGGCGGGGATCCTCGCAGCCGGAATTGCCCGGATGGCTTTTCATCTCGAATTTTTCCCTCGGCGCATAGACCGGTTTGTCGCTCCGCTCAGTGATCGTGTAGCCGTCCTCGCTCGCCGCGTATCCAATATATGAAGTGAAATCATCCGACATCGCGCGATAGAGGATATGCGTCGTGTTCCCTATTTGGAGCACTGCTGGGTTGAAGACGCCGTTCGCCTCCCAGGAAACGCCCGGACGCGGGGTCAAGATGGGGTTTTTGGCATACCGGGTCATATATGTGGTCATCGCATCCGGCCTGAGAGCGAACAAAAGGTTTTCAAGATTGACGCTTGCTTTGCAACAAAAAGTATCCGCTCCGCCATAATAAATATCGAGGTTCTTGCCGTTGACAAGAGCGCCCGACGGAAAAATGACATCGGAAACCTGCCCCGAACGTTCATAGACCTCCGCGGATGAAAATATCGGACCCCGCATCGTATTCGTGATCTTCTTCGGATCGTTGATATCAAGCAGAAGCGCCTCGGCGCCGAATTCAAGGTGGAAGGGATTGTTCTCCCGGTGATAGTTTTCGATATAGCTGTAGACCAAAAGCCAACCTTCCTTTATTTTGATCGGCGGGGCGCCGACCTCGATATGGTCCATCTTTGATCTGCGCGGATCAATGACATGCGCATCAATGTTCCGATACCATTCATTCCAAAAATCCTGATCAAGCATCTGCTCGATCGAGTCGAACTCGGCGATGCACATCTTCTCGTGCGGCGGACGATCCGTGTCGACAGACAAGATCGCCACTATTTTGCCGTTGATCCTCTCCGGAAAAAGCGCCATGGCTTTGGCGTTGAACGGGGTGACGAGGTGCTTGCTTTCTATCTTCTTGAAATTTTTTGTTGTGGCAACGGCAACTTTGATGCCATCCGCATTGAACGGATAATTGGAGATCGCCGTATAAAATATATAGTACGTGTCATCGATCTTGGAAACTCGCGGGTCCTCGCAGCCGTACCGTTCCCATGCATACTCGGGAAAGATGAGCTGCCGGCGGTCATGAAAATCGATCCCATTCAGGCTTTTGGCATATCCGACGGAGGAAATGCTGATGCTTGCGCCAAAATAGCTCTCCGTCGATGACATCGCCCGATAGACATAATGCATGGTCTTGCCTTCTTTGATCGGACACCAGTTGAAGACCGCCTTTTCCTCCCACGGTTCGTTGGTATTCGGGGAAAGAATGGGGTTGTGGGGAGATCGCTTGACGGTGAACATCCTTAGGAAATAATTACTTTATTGATAATCGGCACCACCATTCTATCATGTTTGAGCGCATCCAAAAGGGTCGAAAGCGGCACGGTGGCGACGCAGACGTATTTGTCTCCTCCGCCATAATACATAAAAAGTGTTCCGTCTTTCACCACCGCACCGCACATATATACAATGCCGGGTTTCCAGTCGTTTTCATACCACATATCCGGAGTAAGGATCGGTACGGATGATCGAGCGATGATCTTCGTCGGGTCATTGAGATCGAGAAGCAGGACGCCGATCTTGTATTTGCCCATCTCGGCGTCATGCGCTTGATAGATCAACAGCCAGCCTTCAGGAGTTTTGATCGGCGCAGGCCCTGGAGCCTTCATGCGCAAATGCCAGGCGATCGGGCGATTCGGCATGCGAAGCGGATCAGGACTTTTGAAACGCGGATCTTCCACTCCGAGAGCATTCATATCATTGAAATATTCGACCATGACGCGATCGGTCTCTTCGGCATGGAGATTGTGAAGAATGGCATATTTATCATTGATCTTTTCCGGAAAAAGGACCCAGTTCTTGTGCCTGCCGACCGGTGAGATGAATTTCATCTCGCTCCAGTTCCATTTTTTATTCAAAAAATCTTTCAGAGAAATGGAAACCATACCGACCCGGATATTGTCCCAATTGTCGAACGCGTTGAATGTCACATAGACCCGATCGCCGATGCGCACCATGCGCTGGTCCTCGCATCCTCCCCAGCTACCGCCCGACGGATACATGACTGGATCGAACTTTTTCTCCGGCACGGGACGCAGCCCGAACTTGGAATACTCGAGGGCAAACACCGGTTCCGGATAAACCTCGTCGACATGGATCCCATCCTTGCTTTTGGCATAGCCGATCCTCGAGATGCCATCGTGTCCCATGGCGCGAAAGAGGAGATGCACGGTGCCGTCGATATTTACCGCGGCGGGATTGAGCGTTGCCGCAGAGGCCCACCATAGGCCCGGTTTTGGGGCGATAATGGGGTTCTTTTCGCTCCTTTTGATCTTGTCGGACGGTTTGCCGATGAACGGTTTGGAAAATGGCATGAACACCGAGGAAGAAACGATACCTCCTTTCTCCGAATACCAGTAGAAAGAAACCATTCCGTCAAAAAAGAGACAGCCGACGCAATGCAAACCCGGTTCGTACACGATCTTTTTTTCAAAGAGCGGAATATCGGATCGCCAGATGACTTTTTTCGGATCGGAACATGAAACGAGCGCCGCGCCGATCTGCAATTTAATATGTTCTCCCGCTTTGACCGATGCGTCATAGAAAATAATGATCCCTCTCTCGCAGATCTTTGAACCGATGAATTTTAGATCGCCGTGGTCGAAGAAACCCGGCCGGGACCGCAACACCGGTTCTTTATATTTCGTCCAGACTTTGAGATCTTTTGAGGTCGCGGTCCAGATCAATGACTCGCCATAATAGAGGATATGCTTGCCTTCGCAAGTAAAATCGGAGACGATCCCCCCGCGTTCGGTCACACTCGAGAGCGGACCGCGCACCCACCACAAATGTCCCCGCTTGTGGTCCGCGATGAGCAATTTTTTCGCCTTGCCGGTATCATACAAAAAGGTCAGCACTTCATGCCTGCCGACCTTTGCCGAAACGATATGCTCTATTTTACTCGGAGTGAAACGGGAGACCGCGGAATACGTGATGACGACATCTTTCTTTGTTTTTGATGAAAAATGGATCGGCGAATCCTTTACATTCTGCATGAGAAATATCTTCTCGGGATCTTCACGCGTCTTGCCGAAAATGGACGGCTTTTTGCCATCTTCCAGAAAACCGATCGGATGGATTATTTCTTTTTGCGCATGGACGATCTTTTTCATTTTTCAAAACAAAAAACAGACAACTAACCTCGGCTAGCATGTCGGGCATGTCCCATGGGTATTGTACGACATATTTTGGTTACAAGACAAGTGTTCATAACTGGCATTCCGGGCAAAAGAACCATATAATGATGTTTACTATGAAAAAAGCGATCGTTTTTGACCTCGACGGAACGCTTGCGGAAAGCAAGCAAAGCTTGGACACGGAAATGTCTTCGCTTCTTTCCGATCTTTTGTACGTGAAAAAAGTCGCAATAGTTTCAGGCGGCGGCATGCCCCAGCTGCAAAAACAGGTCATCCAAAAAATACCGTTTGATCCGAAGCGATTCCAAAACTTGCTCATCTTCCCTACGAAAGGCGCGATGATGTATCGCTTTGACGGAAAGGACTGGATCCAACTGTACCAAAAATCTTTGACGCCGGAGCAAAAACAAAGGATCCGCGACGCTTTCCGCAAGGCGGTGCAAGAAGTGGACTTCATCCCGGCGAAACACTATGGCGAGACGCTCGAAGATCGCGGGACGCAGTTCACGTTTTCCGCGCTCGGCCAGGACGCGCCGGTCGCCCTCAAAAAAGATTGGGATCCGGATGTACAAAAGCGCCAGAAGCTGAAACGGATCCTGGAAAAATACATTCCTGAATTCCAAATAGAGATCGGCGGCTCAACCTCGATCGATATCACCGAAAAGAACATCGACAAGGCATTCGCCCTCGAGCAATTGTGCGCATATGAAAAGCTCGATATGAGCGAGGTGCTTTTTGTCGGCGATGCTCTTTTCCCGGGAGGCAACGATCACGCGGTGGTCAAGACCGGCGTGGACACGATGGCGGTGAAGGACTATAATGAAACAAAGGCCATCATCAAAAAAATAATCGCGGGAACTCTATGAGAATCATATATGACAAACGGCCGTGGGGCGAAGAAGAGATCCTCACGATGAACGAAAAAACGACGGCGAAAATACTGACCGTAAGTCCGGGCCAGCAGTGCTCGCTCCAATACCACAAACACCGCCAGGAATTCTGGAAAGTGATCGAGGGAGAGCTTTTCGTCGTGATCGGCAATGAAAAGATCGACGCGCGAGTTGGCAATGAATATTTCATCGATACCGGGGTCCAGCATCGCCTCATCGGCCGCGACAAACCGGCAAAAATACTTGAGATCTCGTTCGGTGATTTTGACGAGGAGGATATCGTCCGCTTGGAGGATAATTACGGAAGGGTGGCCCAATAATAAGCGAACATCATTTTCCTATCTTCTTTTTCGGCATTGGCACCGATTTCAACACCCGGAACTTTCTCAAACGCTCCGCCATGTCCGCCATCTCATCGGTCGGCACGACAAGGACCTTAACCTTTGAATCACGAGCGCTGATATCGGCAAATACGCCGACCGTGGCTTTGTTCACGGCCGTATCGATGGTGATGCCCATATAATCAAGACCGGTGCAGATCTTCTCCCGCATCACGAATGATCGTTCGCCGATCGTTCCTGAAAAGACAACGGTGTCGAGTCCGTCCATTTCCGCCGCGTAGGAACCGAGATATTTTTTTACTGCAATGACGAACTTCTGAAGCGCAAGCTTTGCATCGGCATTCCCCTTTTTCTCCGCCTCGATGACATCGCGCGTGTCCGAGCTCACACCCGAAAGTCCGAGAAGTCCGCATTCCGTGTTGAAATAGCGTTCAAGCTCAGTGGCGTTCTTTTTCATTTTTTGACCGAGGTAAAGCACCGCGATCGGATCGATATCGCCAGAACGGGTCGAGGTGACGAGCCCTTGGAGCGGCGTGTAACCCATCGAGGTATCGAAACTTTTGCCGCCTTTGATGGCAGTCACGCTCGATCCTCCGCCCAAATGGCAAATGACGATCTTGTTCGATAATTTTTTCTCGGCAGTAAGCTTGTTCACGATCGAGCCGACGGAAATGCCATGATAACCATAGTGGTAGATCTCGAATTCATCCGCCACTTTTTTCGGTATCGCGTAATATTTTGAGAAATCCGGCGCGTCCTTGTGGAATGCGCTGTCAGAAATACCGACGATCGGCGTGCTCTTGAAAAGCTTCCGCAATTCTTCGATCTCTTTCAGCGTCACCTGCACATGGAGCGGCGCTTCCTCTTTCTGTTCGATGATGTTCGACATGAAGAATGAGTCGATGATCCGATCGGTCTGGAAATACACTCCCGGCGCGACGACCCGGACCCCGATCGAGGAAATGTCGTCTTTGTTCGCAATGATCTTTTTTTCGATGGCCTTGTCAATAAAATACTGAAGAGAATCGGCAAAGACCGCATCTGTGACACTGTGAACGGTCTCCGTCCCCTTCCTGCCGGTATCAAAGAAGCCGACGATCGGTTTGCCGTCTTTGACCTCAAAGTGAGCAAAGAACAGTTCCTCGAGCTCCGAATAGATGGAATATTTCGCTGAAACGCTGCCTGTATTTACGATGAGGTATTTGTTCATGATTTTAATATAACTGTTCTAAATTTTTATAATATTTAGCTATTTCTTTTTCCCAATTTTCAGGATACACAAGTTTAGCACCTCTTGTTAATTCAACGGGCAACAATCTTATAGGATTATCTTTATGCTTTTTTCCTGAAAGACTAGACATACTTAACCATTTTTTATGTTCTTCACTTAAAAGAGTATTTACCACTTTACTCGGTATTACCCAAAAATCTGGTTCTTTAATAAATTTATTTAATCTTACGAATATATAATAAAAATCATCAGATCCTCCCTTCTCATCTTTTATAGACAACGGAAAGTCTTTTGCATTATCACGTTGAGTTGTTTTTACTGATATTTTAAACATCTTCCCTTTTGGATTGAGTGCTAAAATATCATATTTTTCTGCTCTACCCAAAGTAATTGTAGCGGTAAAATCTTTTTCTGATAGTCTTGAAGCCATATAATATTCTCCGGCGTTACCTACGTTTTGTTTTTGTATTTTTTCCTCAATCATTTCTTTAAATTTTTCCACTTCCAATTCAGGATCTCCTCGGGATCGTCGCCGACCTTCACGATATATTCTTTGTGCTCTTTGATCTTGTTCTGATATTTCTCGATGATCTTTTCTGCCTTTTCCTTTGCGATCGCGCCGTTCTTCATTGCTTTTTGTACCGCTTCAATGGTCAAATTGTATCTATCGGTCTTGTTTCTGATATGCAGGTCGAGCGGCGTTGTCGTCGAGCCGCTCTCCATGTATCCGTGGACGGAAAATCTATCAAGGCTGTTCACGTAATAAAAAAGTATTTGCTCGAGCGTTTCCGGATAGCCGTGGAAATTGAAAATTGCCGGTTTATCCTTTGTAAAATACTGCTCGAATTCTCCCTCGGATAATTTATTTTTCCCGCCAGCAGTATTCGGCGAAAGTTCCAAAATGTTCACAAACCTGATCTTTATTTCCGGGGCTTCTTCTTTCAATATTTGCACCGCAGCAAGCGCTTCTTTTACCAAATATTGTCCGCAACCAGCGATCACGATATCCGGATTCTCATCGGATGCAAAATCCCAGATCGAAAGGCCTTTTTCCACTTCGCGCTTGGCTTGGTCAAACGGCAGCCAGACAGGCTCGACGGTCTTCTCGGAGACAATGACGTTCATCTCATTTTTTGAGGAAAGGCATTTCTCGGCGACGAGCACGGCCTCGTTTTCATCGGCGGGAAAATAGACATTGATGAAATCGTGTTTTTTGAGCAGAATGTCCGCGATAAAGCCCGGATTCTGATGCGAAAAGCCGTTGTGCTCCTGCCGCCAGCCGCTTGAGGTGATGATGTATGTGAGCGACGGGATGTCCCCGCGCCAGTCGGTCTTTCTCGCGATCTTCAGGAATTTGCTGTACTGCTCCGCCATGCTCGATGCGACCATCAGGAACGATTCATACGATGGAAAGACCGCAAAACGGCCGGTGAGCGCGTATCCTTGGGCCAGGCCGTGCAAAGCGTTCTCGGAGAGCATTTCGATCACGCGGCCGTCGCGGGTGAGGTCGATGTCCCACGCTTCGATCTTGCCCGCAAAAGCCCGTGATGTGGCATCAAAGATATAATGCAGGCGGTTCGAGTAGGTCTCGTCCGGACTGAACATGCGGAAATTCCTCCGCTCGTAATTAGCCTTCACCACATCGCGGAAATATTCACCGACTTTTTGCATGGCGCTTGCCGATGCTTCGCCGGCTTTGGAGAGCTTCGTCTCGAATTTCGCAATATCGGGCAAAAGCAGATCGCGGGAATGGTCGCCCTTTTTGAGCCCGAAAGCGATCGGATTGTCGCCCATGCGCAGGCCTTCGCGCGGAATGTTGGCCTCGATCTCCTTGGCAAAGCCTTTTTGCGGATCAAAAAGTTCGTTGAAACGATACGAGCGCATCCATGCATCGAGCGCGGAAAGCTCTTTGGCATCCGTCTTCATTTCGCGGCCGACGACCTGGTGCGAAAAACAATTTCCCTCCACCTTCGCATCGAACGGGATCCCGCGCCCTTCGAGTGCCCAGCTCATCAAATGTTTGATGCCGGTCCATCCCTTCGGTGTCTTGAGGACGATCATCGGGAAACGGAAATAGCCGGAAAGTTTCGTCCGCGGATCTTTTTTTGCCGTAGCTTGGATCTTGCGGATCGACGCATACGCCACATCGAGGGCTTTGACCATGTGTGCATACACTTTATCGTCGCTCCCTTCCACGATGATCGGCTCGTAGCCGTAGCCGCGAAAAAGATGCTCGAGGTCCTTGTTCTCCATTCTGCCGAAGACCGTCGGACCGGAAATTTTGTATCCGTTCAAATGGAGGATCGGAAGCACGGCGCCATTTTTCGCCGGATCGATGAACTTTGAAAGATGCCATGCCGTCGCCGCGGTCGCGGTTTCCGCTTCGCCGTCGCCGACGAGACAGGCGACGATCAGGTCCGGATTGTCCAAAACTGCTCCGTACGAGGTCGAAAGCGAGTAGCCAAGCTCTCCACCCTCGAGGATGACGCCTGGCGTCGCTGGGCTCGAATGGCTCGGAAACTGATACGGCCAGGAGAAATTGTGCATGATGTATCCGATGCCGGCCTCGTTCTTTTGCGCCTCAGGATAATATTTGCCAAGCGTGCCTTCGAGGAAAGCGTTCGCCTGCACCGCCGGAAAGCCGTGTCCCGGGCCGAGTACGAACATCATATTTGCGCCGGTCTTATTGATCAGATTATTCAAACAGGCATAGGTGAAATTGATCCCTGGACACGTGCCCCAATGGCCGAGGAGGCGCGTTTTGATATGGTCGAAGGTGAGCGTGTCTTTGAGCAAGAAATTATTTTCCAAATAGATCTGCCCCGCCGAGAGGTAGTTCGCCGCGCGGACGTATTTCTTGATTCGCTCAATTTCGGATGACATGGAAAAATTATACCACTGTATGCAAAATAATGAAATAAGTTTTTTCTTATTCCAGGAAACCTTTGACTTTTCACGAAAAATTTGTTTCAATAGTGGCTCACTTGCGCGAAAGCGCTTTTATTTATGGAAATACGAAACATCGCAATCATCGCGCACGTCGACCACGGCAAGACGACCCTCACGGACGCCATTTTGAGGCAGACGGGCATGGTCACGGGAGACGTGAGCATGGACTCCAACAAGCTCGAACAAGAGCGCGGCATTACCATTTATGCCAAAAATACCTCTATTTTTTACAAAGACACCAAGATCAATATTGTGGATACTCCCGGTCACGCGGACTTCGGCTCTGAAGTCGAGCGCGTGCTCCGCTCTATCGACACTGTGCTTCTCGTCGTCGACGCGCAGGAAGGTCCGATGCCGCAGACCAGGTTTGTCTTGAAAAAATCCTTGGAGCTCGGACTCAAACCGATCGTCATCATCAATAAGATAGATAAGGCGGCGGCCCGGCCGGAAGAAGTGCATGAAGAGGTGCTCGAGCTTTTCCTCGAGCTTGGCGCAAACGACGAGCAGCTCAATTTCCCCTACATTTACGCGATCGGCAGAAAGGGCGTCGCAATGAAAGAATTGAAAGACGAGCAAAAGGATCTTACTCCGCTCCTTGATCTGATCCTGGAAAAAGTTCCCGCCGCGACCACGCCGGAAAAGCTCGCTGCGCCGTTCTCCGCGCAGATATTCAATCTTGCGTACGACAATTTTCTCGGCAGACTTGGCATTGCCCGCATCTACACCGGAAAAGTAAAAGACGGCCAGACCATTTTCGTCAAAGACATGGACGGCAAAAGCAGACAAGCAAGGATCACGAAACTGTACACATTTAAAGGCATCCAAAAAGATGCGGTCGCAGAAGCCGCTGCGGGAGATATTGTCATGATCGCGGGTATTACCGATGCGTACATCGGAGAAACCCTTTGCGAAAATGACACGCAATCCCCTCTGCCGTCGATCAACATCGACGAGCCGACCATTTCCATGAATTTTCTCGTCAACGATTCCCCGTTTGCCGGCCGCGAAGGCAAGTTTGTCACGGGACGCCAGATCCGCGAGCGATTGGAAAAAGAGCTCGAGGTGAATGTCGGCTTGAAGGTGGATTTCAATACCGAACCGATGACCGTCTACGGTCGCGGCGAATTGCATATCGCGATCCTCATTGAAAACATGCGCCGGGAAGGCTTCGAGCTGCAAGTCTCCCAGCCGCAAGCGATCATCAAGATGATCGACGGCGTCGAATCCGAGCCGTTCGAAGAAGTGACCGTCGACGTGCCGGAAGAGTTCCAAGGCACCGTCATCGAGAAGCTTGGCAAGCGAAAAGGCATCATGAAAGACATGAAAATCAAGGATAACCAGGTCCGCATGATATTTGAAGTGCCGACGCGCGGCCTGCTCGGCTACCGCGGCGCCTTCATGGTGGACACGAAGGGTCTCGGCATCCTTTCCTCGCGATTCATCGGTTTTCAGCCATATGCGGGCGAGATACAGAAACAAGAATTCGGCGCGATGACCTCCATGATCACGGGCAAAGCGATGGCATATTCCCTCTGGAACTTGCAGGAACGCGGCGTGCTTTACATCGATGCGGCAACCGAAGTATACGAGGGCATGGTCATCGGCCATGTGCTCAACGGTGAGGACCTCGAAGTCAACCCGATCAAGAACAAAAACCTGACCAATGTCCGGGCATCTTCATCAGACGAAGCGCTCTATCTCGTGCCGCCGATGAAGCTCGATATCGAGAAAGGGCTTGAGATCATGAGCAACGACGAATATCTCGAGATCACGCCGAAATCCGTCCGCCTGCGCAAAAAATTTCTGACAAAGACCGAACGGGACAGGAACAGAAGGAAAGAATGAGGGGAAAAGGCGGATTTTCGCGAAGCGAAAATCCGCCTTTGTTTTATAAGCGCATTTTGTTACAATATGCCCAATGTCGGACAAGGAAAATAAATTGAAAATCTCCACTGAGGCGTACAAGGGCGTCCGTGATTTCTATCCGGAGGATATGGCGATCCAGAACTACATTTTCAGTGTCTGGAAAAAGACCGCGGAAAGCTTCGGTTACCAGGAATACGGCTCATCGGTCCTCGAATACGCCGACCTCTACAAGGCAAAATCCGGCGAGGAGATCGTCAACGAGCAGATGTACGTCTTCAAAGATAAAGGCGACCGCGAGGTGGCGCTACGGCCGGAGATGACGCCGACCGTCGCCCGCATGATCGCCGCAAAGCTCAAGGAGTTCTCATTCCCGCTTCGATGGTATTCCATCCCGAACCTGTTCCGCTATGAAAAACCGCAGCGCGGCAGGACCCGCGAGCACTGGCAGCTCAATGTGGATATTTTCGGCGTAAAGAATGTGAATGCCGACCTTGAGGTCATCTTGCTCGCATCCAAGATCATGCGGAACTTCGGCGTCAAAGACGCGGACTTTGAGATACGGATCAACAACCGAAAGATCGTCAATTATATTTTGAACGACGTGTTCAAACTTTCAAGCGAAACCGCGACCAAGGTTTCCAAGCTCATCGACAAAAAGGAAAAAATGGACAAGAGCGAGTTTGAAAAAGGGATCAAAGAGTTCATGCCGGAGAGGAGCCAAGAATTTTTGGAGATTTTGAAAAGCAGGAATTTTGCGGAGTTCGTCTCTTACCTTCCCCAGACCGACACGGAGCATGAAGGCATCGCCGAAGTGCGCGAACTTCTGGGCAAGCTTGAGGAGCTTGGCGTGGAAAATGCGGTCTTCAGACAGGACCTGATGCGTGGATTCGATTATTATACGGGCACGGTGTTCGAAGTCTTTGACAAAGGTCCGAAAAACAACCGCGCGGTGTTTGGCGGCGGCAGATATGACGAACTCCTGTCGATCTTCGGCAAAGATGTCGTACCGGCTGTCGGCTTCGGCATGGGCGATGTCGTGATCAGAGATATCCTTGAGACCTACGATCTTCTGCCTGTTCCCGCCCCCGCATCACAGCTCCATCTTGCCATCCTTGACGACCATTCTGTCGGTTTTGCCGAAGAACTTGCGGAAAAATTGCGCGACGCGGGCAGAAAGGTCACGGTGGGTTATTCAGGCAAGCGGATCGGCGACCAGATCAAATACGCCGACAAGAACAAGATACCCTATGTGATCTGCATCGGCGAAGAAGAGGTAAAGAGCGGCAAAATGAAGCTGAAAGAGCTTGCGACGGGTATCGAGACCGAGGTCACTGAAGAGACCGTCGCCTATATCATCAAATAATCTCCCATCACGTCCGTATCATGAAAAAAATCGTCTTCGATATTGAAACGAGCAATGATTTCATCGCCGCAGGGTCGAACGATCCGGCGGCGCTCGACATGTCCTGTGTCTGCATCTACGACTACGAGACGGACACATATTCGAGCTTCACCCAAGAAAATATCAAAGACCTTTGGCCGATCTTCGAAAAAGCCGAGCTCTTGATCGGCTTCAACAGCGATCACTTTGATATTCCCGTGCTCAATAAATATTATTCCGGCGATCTGACAAAGATCAAAAGTTTGGATCTTTTGAAAGAGGTCAAAAAATCGCTCGGCAGAAGGATCAAGCTCGACACGATCGCCGAAGCGACGCTCGGCCGCAACAAGACCGGGCACGGCATGGATGCGATCATCTGGTGGAAAGCTGGTGAGAAACAAAAGGTCATCGACTATTGCATCGAGGACGTAAAGATCACCAAAGATATCTATGAATACGCGCTCAAAAATAAAACACTCAAATATGTGGATGGAAAGGAAATAAAGGAAATCGCGATCGATACGTCAGACTGGGACAAAAAAGACGGCGGATCGATGACCTTCACGCTGCCATTTTAGCTATTTCAAATATTTCGCGATATTTGCATCCTGTTCCGCAAGCGTGGCGGCGTAATGCATGTTTCCCTCGTTGTCGCTCAAAAAGTACAGATACGGCGTCAGGATCGGTTCTATCGCGTCTTCTATGGCGGAAAGTCCGGGATTGCCGATCGGCGTCGGCGGCAACCCGCGATGGGTGTAGGAATTATAGGGAGAGTCCGGCTGAAGATCGGCGGCGGAAAGATCCGTTGTCGTCGTGGCATCGATATATTTGAACGACGAATCGACTTGGAGCGGCATGCCGAGCGCCACGCGCTTCCACAAAATGCCGGCGATGATCTTCCTCGAATCATCCGTGCTCGCCTCATCCTCAAGGATCGAGGCCATCTTCAGGACATCGGACTCGGACTTGCCGAAGGCCTTGATCGACGGCAAAAGCGCCGATATTTTTTGATCGAAATTGTCATGCATGATGCCGATGACATCCTGCTCATTCGCATCCGGCAGAAAGAAATAGGTGTCCGGAAAGAGATATCCCTCGAGGTTTTTTTGCTTCACCGTATCGAGAAAATTTTGCGCATTGAACGACGGCAGATACTTCGCGTAAATATCCGCCATTTGGAATGAACTGATGCCTTCCGGAAGGGTGATTTTAACGGGCTTCGTGTCAAAATACCCATGGGAAAACCTCCAAGCCAGCACAAAAACGTTTTGGGGCGCATAGAGGGCATAATCGCCGGCAATGGTCCTTCTGTTCGCAAGGGAGAACACATAGACGAACGTCTTGAACCAAAATGGCGAACGGATCGCCCCCGCATCGCGCAGGTCGTACGCCGT